>Ga0185317_100025_pt1 | contig 72069 bp, 52 predicted proteins | sample DevilsHole_FD_128020 | JGI IMG/M metagenome (GOLD analysis project Ga0185317, IMG submission 128020) | Groundwater microbial communities from Devils Hole, Nevada to study Microbial Dark Matter (Phase II) - Devils Hole (SPADES assembly)... | ecosystem: Environmental > Aquatic > Deep subsurface >...
GTAGCCCGACGCGCCAGCGAGGGACCGGGCCTGATTTCTTGTGATTTCGCCATGTGCTCCCTCGCTGGCGCGTCGGGCTACTGTCCCAGAATCGTGCAAGGCTATTTAGCGCGGCTGGGCCGCAAATGTGTGGCGTCGCTCCGCGACACTGCCCGAGTTGCGGAACAACTCAGCCACAAGATCGCGTTGCGAAACACGATTCAACGCCATAACAGATGTACTCGACAAGCTAAGCCGCGAGTCAATGAACACCTTCGTCCTCTACGATCAGACCGTCGTGGTCCCAGATTGGGTGCGGAGTCACACCTCGTTCCGCAAGTGGGTTCGCTCGGATCAGTTCCCCGAAACCGGCCGTATCTGTTATCTGAACGGAGAGGTCTGGGTCGACATGAGCCAGGAACAGTTCTTCTCGCACAATCAGGTGAAGAGTGAGTTCAATCTGGTTCTGGGCGGCCTGGCCAAACACAACAGTCTTGGCCGCTACATTCCCGATGGAATGCTGATCAGCAACCCGCGAGCCGGCTTGACCGCTCAACCGGATGGATCGTTCGTTTCCCATCGCACGCTACGGGCCGGCAGGGTGCGTCTGATCGAGGGCGTGTCCGAGGGCTTCTTGGAACTCGAAGGCACACCGGACACGGTGCTCGAAGTGATCAGTTCCAGTTCCGTGACGAAAGACACGGAGACGCTCATGGAACTCTACTGGAAGGCGGGCATTCCAGAATACTGGCTTGTCGATGCCCGCAGCGAAAAGCTACAGTTCGATATCTATCAATACACCCCCGACGGATACGTGCCCACTCGCAAGCCGGGTGGCTGGGTCCGGTCGAAAGTTTTCCCTAAGACCTCTTTCCGCCTCACGCGACGAACTGATGAACTGGGCAACCCCGATTACTCCCTATCCACGCGTTAACCCGCGGAAGGAAGCTAGATGCTCGCTCAAGAACTCACTCGCGAACTGGTCCGCCGCGCGTCGCCGAGCCGTATCTCGAACGCCGAGGTTTCCGACTACGCCGAACAGCAGTTGCAGGCGATCGGTTTCGAGACCGAGCGAGTCGAGTACGCGGACGACGAGGGCGTGCGCAAGGTGAACGTGATCGGCAAGAAAGGGCGCGGCGGCAGCGGCCTGACTTTCTTTGGCCACACCGACACGGTTCCCGCTGACAACTGGTTCGAGGGCAGCCCGTTCGACCCGTTCGTGCGCGATGGCCGGCTGTTCGGGCGGGGCAGTTGCGACATGAAGGGTCCGGTGGCGTGCATGTTCGCCGCCGCGGCACAGTTCAAGCCCGCCGACCTGGCGCGGCCCGTCTACATCGTTTGCACGGCCGACGAAGAAGTTGGCTACGGCGGCGCGACCCAGGTCGTCGAACGATCGCGACTGTTTCAAGAAATCAAGACCGGGCCGGGGATCATCGGCGAGCCGACGCGACTTGAGGTGGTCTACGCACACAAGGGCGCGATCGGGTTCATCGCGACCGCTCACGGCCGCGCGGCACATTCGAGCACTGGGCTGGGACTGAACGCGAACCTGGCCGTCATTCCGTTCTTGGCCGAAATGAAGAAAATGCACGACGAGCTGACCACCGACCCGCGCTACCGCAACGACGAGTTCAAGCCGCCGACGCCCGGCTGGAACATCGGCTTGAGCGATTTCGGCACGCCGGTGAACGTGACCGCGCCGCGGTCGGTCGCGACGGTCTACTGCCGGCCGATGCCCGGCACGCCAATCGATGAGATCGTCGGCCGGGTCCGCCGCGCGGCTGAGGCAAACAGTCTGGAACTCAAGATCGTCGGCCACGGCCGGCCGGTGTACACCGACCCGAAGTCGCCGTTCGTCCGCGACGTACTCGCAGTGACCGGCCACACGGCACCGCACACGGTCCCCTACGGCACCGACGGACTGGCGTTCGCGCCGCACATGCCGGTCGTGGTCTGCGGACCCGGCGACATCGCTCAGGCCCACACGATCGACGAGTGGATCAGCCTGGAACAACTGGAGCGTGGCACGGAGTTGTACACGCGGCTCATTCGACGGTTCTGCACGCAGAACTAGAAACCACGATCGCACGATGCCGCGACCGGGCACAAGCGTGGCGAGTTTGCTCTCCCGATTCGTGTCATTCGTGTGATTCGTGGTTCACCGTTCTCGCCTGAGGTCGAGGTCTTCCCATGCAACTCAACGGGCAGGAAGAATTCGATCGGCCGCCTGCCGAACTGTGGCCATCGCTGTCGAATCCCCGGTTCCTCTGCGAATGCTTTCCGGGCGTCGATCATGTCGTTCGCGCGGACGACCGATCGGCGGCACTTGTCGTCCGGCCAGGGTTCTCGTTTGTCCGGGGCACGCTCGAAGTGACTTTCGAGTTTCTCGAAACCAATCCGACGACATCGGCTCGCGTCGATGTGCAGCTCAAGGGGATCGGCAGCTCGGGCCGGTTCGAGGCCCGGTTTGAACTGGCGCGCACTGCGGCCGGATCGATCGTGCGCTGGTCTGTCACGATCGCTCAACTAGGCGGGCTTCTGAAGGCGGTGAGCCAGGGACTGCTCCAAGCGGCGGCCGCGAAGGTCGCCGCGGACACATGGACCGAAGTGCGACGACGCCTGGCCGGTCGCGTCGAGCGGGAGCGAACGACGGACGCGGAGAACCCATCATGAGTCGAGAGGGCGCTGCCGTAGGCAGGCTGGCACAGCGTCGCCGCCTCGTCCGCTTGTTCGCCTTTGGCGCCGTGGCAGTTCTTGCCGTTGTCGCGTTTTCGTATTTCCACCTGTGGCGGCCTGAAGGGACCGGACCAGCCGGTCCGACTGTTCCGCGAGCGGCTTTCTCGAAGGTCTGGACCACGCGTCGTGTGGCGTTGGTGGGTTTGGGCGACAGCGTGACGGCCGGGTTCGGCGCCTCCCGGCGCCATTCCTACTTCGATCGGTTGGTGATGAACCCACCCGACGAGTTTGCCGACATGCGCAGTGTCTGCCTCTCCGCCGTCCTGCCTCACTTGGATGTCGTGAACCTGGCCGTGTCCGGCAGCACTTCACTGGACCACATCGACATCGTCCGTGACAGACTGAAGCCACAAGACCCGGATACGATCGGCTTGGTCGTGATGACGAGTGGGGGCAACGACATCATTCACAACTACGGTCGCACGCCGCCGCGCGAAGGGGCGATGTACGGCGCCACCTTGGAAACAGCAAGGCCGTGGATCGCCGCCTACGAACAGCGGTTGTCGGCGATGCTCGACGAAATCGCGACGCGGTTTCCGGGCGGGTGCCACGTCTTCTTGGCCGATATCTACGACCCGACCGACGCGGTCGGCGACGCCGAGCACGCCGGGCTGCCCGCGTGGCGAGACGGCCTCGAAGTTCATCGCGCCTACAACGACGTGATTCGTCGAGTGGCTGGCCGTCGGAGCTTCGTACACGTCGTGCCGATGTACGCTGAGTTCCTTGGGCACGGCATCCACTGCACACAATTCTGGACCGATCATTACCGGCCAAACGATGCTCATTACTGGTACGCGGACAATCTGGAAGACCCCAACGATCGCGGCTACGACGCGATTCGTCGCCTGTTCCTCATCGAGATTGCGAAGATCGCCCACGAGCTGGCCCGATAACTCTCGCGCTCACGGCTCCAGATACCAGCCCTCGGTCTTGCGGAACAGGTAGAGCGGATGGATGGGCAACTGGAATGTAGACGGACCCGCGGCCGGGTCGCCGGCTGCCTGGCGATAGAGCAGTTTCGAGGTGTGGGCGATGTAGTTGTCGAGCTGCCAGAGCGGAATGAATACGACCTCGCGGTTCAAGTAGCGGTGGATGTTCCGCTGGTGCTGCCAGATTTCGAGCGGTCGCTTCTCCTGACGCAGGTAGCTGAACAGTTTCGTCAGTTCCGGATTCTGATAGCCCATGAAGTTCGTGCCGCCGGGTTCGCGCTGGTCCGGGTCGAACAAGCCGGCGATGTTGTACAGCACGTTGCGGTGGTCGAACCGCCAGTAGACCAGATCGAAATCCTGCTGGTTGATCACTTCGTTGTACAGGTCCGACTCGATCTTGGCCTCGGTCTTGACGTCGAGTCCGACGCGCAGCAGTTCCTTTTTGATCTGGCTCGCGGCGCGTTCGGCCGCGTCGTCGCCCATCGCGTATTTCAGCGACAGCGTGCGCTCGGGCAACTTGCCGTTGCGTCTCGCCTCTTCGACCAGTTGCTTGGCGAGCGTCTCGTCTTTGGGCGCCGGTTCCAGCTTGGTCTCGTACGCCGGACTGTGGATGGGAAACGGACCGGTGATGACGCGGTGCGCGAGGCCGCCTGGGCCGGCCTGGAAATACTGCGTCAGGATCGCTTGCCGGTCGATCGCCAGCAGCATCGCGCGGCGCACGCGCAGATCGCCCAGCGGCTCGCGCCGATGGTTCAGCGCGATCCAGTAGACGCTGTTTGATAGGTAGTTGCGCACCTCGAACTGCCCGGTGAGCTTGTTGAACCGGGTCACTTCGAGTGGATTGAGTCGGGTCATCAGGTGCGCCTTGCCCTCGTCCATGTCGCGCACCGCCGCGCCTGAGTTCACGTAGCCATGAAAGTTGATCTCCTTAATGAACGGCTGCCCCAGTGCGGCGCCGCGGAACTCCGGGTTCGGCAGGAACTTCGTCTGTTGAGGCGCGTCGGGCTTGCCGACAAGGAACGGTCCGGAACCGACCGGGTGGCGTGCGAACTCGCTGCCGCGCGCGGGCGGCTCGGTGACTCGATGAGCCGGCAGTAGCGGAATGGAAAAGAGACTGAGCGGTCGCGGATGCTGTCGCGTTAGTTCGACGCTCAGTGAAAACGGATCCTCCACCGCCACTTCGCCCATGAATCTCGCACGCTCGGGATCGAAGTTCTCGGCCCGCGAATTGCGCTGCAACCGAAACGACGCCTCGACGTCGTAGGCCGTCACCGGCTTGCCGTCGCTCCAGCGGTGCCCGGTCTTGAGCGTGAAGTGATGTTTCATGTCCAGGGCCGACCGCGTCCATCCGTCGGACGAGATGATCGCACCCTGGAAGAACTGGCCGCCCGACTCGTCCGGCTCGAACAGCCAGTCGTAGAGCAACTGACACGCCTGGTGCTCGCTCAGGCTCTGGGCGCCGAGCGGCTCAAACGTTCCCGGCTCGTCGAAAACCGCGACGTTCAGCACCGGGTAGTTCCGCTTGGCCCGGTCGATCAGCCGGTCGATGTTGGGAATGTCGGGCCAGATGTGTCGCGCGGTGAGCAGCATGCCGACCGCGCGGCGCTGATCGTCGAGAGGCCCATCGATCGCCCTGCGGGCTTCGGCCACGTGAGCCTGAGCCTTGGAGACGAACCGTTCCTCCTGGAATCGCGTCGCCTCGCCGTCGGTCGGGTAGCTGCGAAAGACAACGTTCACGTACTCGCGGGCCGTGGCGTAGTCGTTCGATTTCAGCGCCTCGTCGGCGCGCTCGAGACATGCCTTGCGTAACAGTGACTGAACGCCCGGCGTCTTGCGGTCTTCGTCGCGAAGTTGCAGACACAGGCCGATCGCCGTGTCAAAGTCCCTTTGCTTGACTGCGAGCTCAGCCTGCTGGAAGAACACGTTGAACAGTTTCTCTTTCGCCCCCGGCCAGGTGCTGTTCGTTTTCACGAGCCGTGCGAATAGATCGAACGCGGCGGTAAAGTCGCGTCGCTGCATGGCCCGGTCGCCCTCGCGGACAAGCAGGTCCTCGAACAGTTCGACGCGGGCGATCTGACCCGCCGGCACGCCGATCGACCCGCCGCCGCCCGGACGCTCGGGCCGGTATTGCCGCAGCTCGAGCGTCCCGGCCCCGGCAAGCACGAACGGACGCGGCAACGTCGCGTGTACCTTCATCGGTTCGCGCTGGCCCTTGAGGTACACCAGGTCGAACGCCTCGACCGTCGCCAGCGCCGCCCCACCGCCGCCCTTCGCGTCCTTGCCCTTGGCCGCAGGCTTGGCCGGTTCGTCCGCCTTCGGCGCCGCCGGCGCAGGCGGCTGGTCCTGCTTCTCAGGCAGTTGCTGCTGACCAAGCAGCAGCCCGGCACTCGCGGACGGCAACAGCACGCACGCGACCAAACGAATCAGGGCATGGTTCAAAAAGGTGCCAGGCACCGTTGCCGGAACGGCCCGAAGGGTGCTTCGCACAACGGTGCCTGACACCTTTTTGAACCATGCCATCAGCGACCGACGATCGACGTGTCTTCTCATTGCTTCACCATCGCCTGCAGCCGCTCGTAGCGGCGATGTTCCGGCATCTTGGCGTTGCGGCAGACTCGGGCCAGATTCTCGAGGATGCCTTGGATGACTCGACTCTCTTCGGCGCTCGGCTTCTCGACGGCAAACACGCCGGCCGCGAGTCGATAATTCTCCAGGGCCAATTCCGGCTTCTGCTCGTGCTCGAAGTAGGCCCCAACGTTGTTCAGAATCTTTGCCCGTTCGGCGAGTCGCGGCGCGAACTCGGCGGCGCTGCGCAACACGGCGACCACGTCGCGATCGCGCGCCGAAAGCGCCGATTCGCTCGGCGTCAGCCAGTCGGACTCGTCGTCGTCGGCCGTTTCGGAATAGCCGATGGTTTCGCGCAGTGAGTTCGAGAGCACGGCGAGGCCGTAGGCGTTCTGAGTGTTCCACAAGTCGGCCAGGCGCAGGTAGCGACGCGCGGCCGTGACATTGCCGCGCTGCTGTTCGACCATCGCCAGATTCAGGTACGCCGGTGCGAACGTCGGCGCGATCTGCGCCGCCCAGACGAAGTGCCGAGCGGCCGCGTCGAACTCGCCTTCTTGCCAGTAGTAGTTGCCCCACAAGTGCGGCACGAGCGGCTCGCTGAACCGGTCCATGGTGCGGCGCGACGCTTCGAGCAATCGATCGAAGCTCCAGCGCTCGCCCTCTGTTGCATGAGCGGCCGCCTCGCGATACGCGTCGAAGAACCACCGTCGCGGCTCGACGACTTGCGCGAAGTTCGTGCCAGGAAAACGTATCAGGTGTTTGCCGAGCGGCAGCACGAGCACCGTCCGGCCGCGCCGCGCGAGTTCGTTCACCGACTTTGCGTCGAGCGTCACGCCGTCAATCTCGATCGCCCCGGCGCCGGCCGGAATCACCACGCCGAAATCGGTCATGGTCCAGGCGCTCAAGTCGAACCGCCGCGTCGAATCGGGCGGCGCCCCCGCCGGATTAGCCGGCGGCTTCTCTGGCTCAATCTTGGTCGCAGCCGACCGCTTCACTTGAACCGACGCGGTGTCCGACGGCGACTTCTTCGGGCGCGAGGCGGTCGGGCGCGACGCTTCGTTCTGCGCAGAGGTCTTCGGTCCGGCCGCCGCTGCTCGCTCGTCCGACTTGGCGACGGCAGGCGCGGCAGCGTCACCTTGTCCGTCCGTGCCCGTGTCGCGCATCAGCAGAAAGACTCCCGTGCCCGCCAGACCCACGCCCAAAACAAGAACAGCGATCCACGCCGGGTTGTGCACAAAGTTCGCGAGTCGCGCACGGTCGGCGGCGAAGTCGGGCGCGGAATCGGCCTCGGCCGGAGCTTGCAGTTGGGCCTCGGCCGGCGGGGCGCTTGGTCGAGGCGGCGCGGATGTGCCCGCTGATTTCTTCGCCGGAATCTGTACAACGCGACCACACTCCGGACAACGACCCTGCTTGCCCGCCCACTCGTCGGCAAGGGCCATCTGGTAACCACAACTGCAACGCGCCTGAACCGACATGACAACGCTCCAGCGTCGAATCCACAACCAACCCAAACCACATCATTCCTCTGCGTCCGCCGCGCCTCTGCGTGAAGTCCCCTCCGCCAACGGAAGCTGAAGCAGAGTCGTTGAGTTTGCCGGAACGATGGGCGTCGGCCGCCTACGCACTTGCCTCGTGACCCACGCCGCCGCGAGCAAGACGATCGCGCCCGCGCCAATCAGGAGCCAACCCAGCGCATTCGTCCGCCCACCGCCCAGCGCCGACCCGGCGTCCGCCGCGACCGGCGACTCGGTGGGCAGCGGGCCGCCGAACAGTATCTCGTTGACCGTTGGCGGCAGGGCCTCGTCGTCCAGTTCGGCCGCGGCGGCGTCGCCGCGTGCGAGGCGGATCGACTCAGCGACGCGAGCCAACTCGGCGATCGGCTGGGCCGCGTGGTTCAGCGCGGGCAGCCCCTGATCGGAATACATGTAGCGCAACATCAGGTCATACCGGCCGAGCCGCGCGTAGACGTCGCCCAACTCGGCCAGAAACACGCGGTCGAATCGATCGATGCGTCCGCGTTCGGCCGCCGAGAACAGCGCGTCGCCGATCGTCGCCGCCCGCAAGAAACTCGCCCGCGCGGCCGTGCGGTCGCCCACTTGAGACTGTTTCACGCCGAGCGATCGGTGCAACCAGCCGAGACGCCAAACGTCGGCACGGTTTTGATCTAGGAACTTACGCAGCGACAGCTCGCGGTTCTCGGGCAGTTCGCGCAGGCGACGGACTAGGCCCGCGGCCACCTCCCTCTCGCGGTTCGTCTCGCGATCATCGAGAGGCGTCCGCGCGGCTCGCGCGGCGAGTTGGCGGTGGACCCAGATCAGATGCGGATCGTACAGCGGACAACGGGCCACGTCGTCGGCGAGCGCCCACTGCTCCGGACGCAACTCGGGCGCCGGCACGGGCACGCCGCGCTGTAGCACGACATGGGGATGAAGGCCGGCATTGTTGATAAAAAGCCGAGCGTAGTCCGTGGCGTCAATGTCCGTTCGCCGCACGTCGCCGATCGCCGCTCGTATCCACGACTGCGACCCGACGCCCCAAAAACGTTGGTACATCCGAGCGTAGGTTGTTTCAGCGCGATCCGCCTCGGCTCGCGACGCCACCGCGTTTCCGAACTCAGGTTCCTTGAGGAACACGCTGCTGTAAAAGGCGTAGTACGAGTCCGGCTCGGCCAACTCAAACGACTTTGCGAAATGCTCGCCGGCCCGCGCGTGATCGTTTTCGATCTGGGCCAGCCGGGCGGCGTAGTAGTGTACCACCGCGAGCTTGTGCGGCTCGTCGGCGAAGTGTTCCAAGTACGCATCGATCGCCACGGCGGTCACGTGCAAGAACGTCTGGTGCAGGCGGTCGTAGAACCGAACGTCGTCGGTTGCCGGATTCGCCTGGGGCGCGGGCGTGCCATCCGCGGGAGCGGCGGCGCCCCACAACGCAGCGACAACAAGGACGACGACGTAGTTCATTTTTCCGGCTCGTGGGCGAGGATCATCACGATCACGTCTTGGCGCAGGTCTTCGATCGCGCAGAACGCGATCGCACGCAGCTTGGGGTCCGGGTTGACGGCGACGTCGAGGCCGGTGGTCAGGCGTCGCGGGTAGCCGACTTGGCCGCGCCGGCCGCCGTCGAGCGTGGCCCAGTGCAGCGGATAGTACTCCTGGTCGTCTGCCTTGGCGAAGAACCAGAGCCGATCGCCGCGCGGGTCCCACGACGGACCGAAGTTCTGGAAATGCTCTTCGACGCGCACGTCCTGTGCGACGAGCTTGGCCCGGCCGACGCCGCCGCCGGCGACCTCGCCGCCTGCCGGCGGTTCGTCGCCTTGCTGGAAGCCGACGCCGGCGGGCGCCGGCGCGACATACAGTCGCCAGCTTGTCGACAGCACGGGCCGGGCGTAGAACGCAAGGTGTCCACCGTCGGGCGACCACGCGGGACTGCGCACCAGCATGCCGGGCAGGCCAAAGAGCCGCTGATCGAGTTGACGCGCGCGGTCACGGATCTTCAGCGCGTAGTTGCTCTGGTTCGCACTCAACTGGATTCGTTCGGTCCATGCGAGCCACTTGCCGTCGGGCGACCAGACGGCCTCGGTGCCGTCGCCGAGCGGTTGGCCGCGGTCGTCCGGAGCGGGTTGCTCCAGGTTGATTCGCCGCGACTGGAGCTTGCCTGCGAGGCTGAAGAAGAGCTGCGCCTCGGTGCCGTCGGTCCAGAGCGCGGGGTTGGATTTGACGCCAGGCCCGGACGTCACGCGCTGCGGCCGCGGCTCGCCAGCGAGGGCAGCGACGTGTACGTTTTCCATTTCAGACGGCTCGTTGGTGCTGGCAAACGCAAACGTGCGACCGCCGCTCGACGACCACGCAAACATGTGGTCGTAGCTCGCGCTGTCGGCGTAGAGCACCATCGGCTGATCGGCGGCCAGGCCGGGCAGCATGACGATCTTGCTGGTGTGCGCTTCGATGTCTGAACGCAGCACGGCAAGCGCCCGGCCGTCGTGCGACCACTGCGGCGCGTAGTGGTTGTGCTGGTCGCCGTAGAACCGAAACACGATCGCCGGCCCCTGTTCGGGCTTGCCGATTCGCTCGACAAGCTCGCGTAACGTCGGGAACTCCTTCGGCTCGACCAGTTCTCGGCCAAAATCGACCCGCATCTCGCCGGGCAGCAGATCCTGGGCCTGCACGCGGGCGGCCAGAAGGAGCACAACGCCGAAGGCCTGTCTGAGAGGAACGGTTCGCAACGTGCAATCCTCGTTTCGTTGTCAAAGATACCAGCGGCCTCGTACACTGGACAGCGACTTCGGGAACAACCTATGGCGTTACAAGATCATTTTCATCCACCACTTAGCTTGCGTCGCCACTGGCATGCTTTTCACACCGCCTGGGCGACATTTCTGGCCTCCGACCTAAACCGCCGGCTACCCGAAGGTTACTTTGCCGAGCCGAACGTCCAGTTTGGCGTCGAGATCGACGTCGCAGCATTTGACGAACGTCGCAACCCATCGCCCATCGACCTGTCCGCGGCGTGGACGCCGCCGGCACCCATGTTGACGATGCCGATTGCCATCGTTTCCGACGTCGTCGAGGTCGCGGTCTATTCCAGCGATGCCGGTCCGACCCTGGCCGGCGCGATCGAACTTGTCAGCCCCGCGAACAAGGACCGCGCCGAACAATGCGAGGCATTCGCCGCCAAGTGCGCCGCCTACGTACAACAGGGCATTGGTCTGGTCATCGTCGACGTCGTGACCAATCGCCGAGCCAACTTGCACGATCTTCTCGTCAGTCGCTTGAATCCCGCCGGTTCATCGGCGCCGACCGACGCCGACTTGTACGCTGCCGCCTATCGCCCGGTCGAGCGCGACGATGACACGACACTCGACATCTGGATCGAATCGCTGGCAGTCGGGTCGACCCTCCCCACTCTACCGCTCTGGCTGCGCGGCGGCCTGTGCATGCTCATCGATCTCGCGGCGACCTACGAACAGACCTGCCGCGAACAGCGCATGAGTTGCTGACTCCGTAACACTTTAGCCGAATGGGGCGTGGCCGTACGTCAGGCTTTCGCCTGACTTGCGGCGTGGAGGATCAGGATAAAGCCTGACCTACGCCATTCGGCTAAGGAACGGGGCCGAAATAACTTCCCGTTCACTCACAGTAGTCCGACGCGCAAGCGAGGTGATCTTCTTGCCGATTCCTCGCTCGCGCGTCGGGCTACTGTCCGCCCAAAAGCGGGAAGTTATTTCGGTCCCGTTGCTAAAGTGTTACCTGACTCCTTTAAAACGGTCCCTTGGTCGGCGCGGCGAAGGGGCCGTCGTAGAGTATCAGTTCCGCGCCTTTGGTCGCGCCGCCGAGCGACAGGTTCGCGCGGTACCGAGTCGTCGGGCTGTGTAGCAGCAGTCGCAAGTAACGCACATGGTCGTCGTCGGTCGCGACCCAGGTCCAGAAGCAGTCGCCGCCTCCCTTGGGCAACTCCAGGTCCAGCTTCTTGGGCGTTTCGCACTCGACGCGCCACCAGGCGACCAACTGGTCCCGGTCGCGATCGAGTCCGCCCTCGAGCTGCACGCGCTTGATCACGCCGTCGTGGAGCCGCACGGCCGGCGCCAGTTTCCAGAGCCGATCGGGGCGGCCCGCCGGTTCGGGAATGAACCGCGCCGTCAGCTCGAAGTGGTTTCCGTCGGCCAGCGCGTTGCTTTGCACGTCGGTCAGGAACCGCTGTGCCAGTCGATTCTCGGGCTTGCCGCCCGCCGGCTTGATCGCTTCGACCTTGCTTTCGACCTTGACGCCCATCAGGGCCTGGTAGATCTCGCCGGCCATAGTCGCGGCCACGGCAAAATCGGGATGTTGCTTCTCGTCGGGCGGGGCCAGGCCGGTCTCGCGGAACACATCGGCAACACTCTGCCAAGCGCATTCTTCGCGCAACAATCGCTCGACGGCGTCGGGCTTCTCGAAGTCATACGACTGGCGCGGGAGCACAGGCGCCTGGCTGGTCGCCTTGCCGCGTCGGTCGGCCCCGGCCTTGATGTTCTCGTCACGGATCACGGCGATGCGCTCCAGCATGAGCCGTTTGCGCGTGGCGGCTTGGGCCTTGGCGTCGCGGCCGCCGGCCTGTCGCTGCACTTGCTTCTGGATCGCGTCGCGCTCCTGATTGAAACGTCGTTCGCCCGCGGCCGGGTCGATCCTCAGTACGCTCTCAATGCGGCTCGCAGTGGGATTGTCCGGTTTGAATTCGGACTTCAGGTAGTGGCCAGCTTCGAGCTTCGCGTCGACCCAGCGGCCCGGCTGCCCCGTGTCGATCGGGACCGTCGTCGGCTGCAGTTTCTGCAAGTTGCCTGAGACGTGAACCAGCACGCTGAACTCGCCGTCGCGAATCTGTGGTCGCACGCGAACTTTGGCGCCGGCGGGTTCATCTTTGGGAGCGGGCAACGACGGATCGCGGGGCCGCGGCCAAACGATGCCGATGTCGGTCTCGAGCTCGGCCTGCGGCACACCGTCCTTGATGACGCCCGGCTTGTCGATGTCGATGCGAATCTCGTCGCCACGTGCGGCACTGGAAACGCTGAGCATGAGCGACAGACAACAAATGATCTCACGCAGGCAACGACCCCTCACCCCTACCCCTCTCCCCGCAAGCGGAAAGAGGGGGAAGCGCGCGTGCTCTGTTTCCTCCCTCTCCCCGCTTGCGGGGAGAGGGGCAGGGGTGAGGGGTCGCGGTAATCCCGGTCCCTTCGTGACGAGCGCTGTACTTGGGAACGGGGCCGAAATAACTTCCCGTTCATTCACAGTAGTCCGACGCGCAAGCGAGGTGATCTTCTTGCCGATTCCTCGCTCGCGCGTCGGGCTACTGTCCGCCCAAAAGCGGCAAGTTATTTCGGTCCCGTTGCTTGGTGCCGACATGACCGACTCCTTCATCGCCGGTCGGGCAGTGCCACAAAGTGCAACCCGCCGTCTATCGTACACAACGCCAACTCGCCGGCGACAGTTCGCGGCGGCAGAGCCAGCGGCGCGGGCGTCTCGATTTCGGCCGTCGTCTTGCCACTGGTCGGGTCGATGCAGCGAACCAGCCCCGATTCGTGCACCGCAAACAGCCGGCCCGGCTCGGCGCTGACGAGCCAGCCGGGTCCATCGAGCGGCGTCGCCCAGTGTACCGCGAGGCCCATGGCGTCGATGCGAAGCGATTGCAGCCGTTCGTCGGTTTGAATCGCGGCGAGTGCGTAGTCGCCGGCCGCGACGGCGCGGATGGGCGATTTCGCGTCCCATTCTGCGATCGTCTTGAGCGTCGTCGGATCGAGCAGCAGACATCGACCACCTGATCCGGCGCACAGCAGACGATCGCCGATAGCCACGGGCGGCCCGGCCAGGGGCGGCAGATCGCTGCGTGCGTCAGTCACAAAGAGATGCACGATGCCCTCGGCCTGCCGCAGCTCGGCGCGGCAGATCGTCCCGGCCGGATGAGCGACGATGATGTGCTGGTCTGCGACGACGCGAGGCGGCCACGTCCACGCATCGCCGCCGTCGCCGACCGCGGGCAGCCGCGCCGCGTGCACCGCGTCGGGACCATCGACCGGCCGCATTTCGAGCTTCCGGTCGGTCGTCACAAACAGCACCCACTGGCCGACCCGTTCGGTCGCTGCACCGGCGCCTCCAATCGTCACCTTGCCTTCGAGCAGCGTCAGCGCCGATGTTGGTGCGGCGGCCAACGGCAGCGGCTCGCGACCCCGCCAGTCGGCGGTGGCCACCGATTGCAGGCGAGTACCCGGCTCCGCGACGTAGACCATGCGCTGGCCGTCGGCGGTGACCTGGATGCCCGACGCGGGCGCGGGCAGACTCAGCGGCCGCGACGGACCGCCCGCCGGCGCGATCGAGAAGACATCGCCCCGCATGTTGCACGCGACGATGTTCGTCGCCGATGCGCTCGGACCAATCGGCAGCGCGTCGCGGGCGGCGACGCCCAGGTGCGCGTCCCAAACGAGTTCGCCCGACGCCGTCGCCACGGCCTCGACGTGCGAGCCATCGCCGAGCGATTCGGGCCACACGACGATCGCCAAGTTGCCACGCGACTGGATCGGGCCGCTGCCGGCCGCGGCGGCGTGAGGCAGCGGCCGGCGCCACAGTTCGGTGAACACCGCGCGGACCGGCTCGATGCGATAGGCGCGCAGGGCGTCGGTCAGCGACAGAAACGGCGCTTCGCTCGACCGCGCGAACCGCGGGCGCACGCGCTGCGGCGGCTCGTCCGGTTGCGGCACTGTGGCGGCCGTGAACAAGTTGATCGCCGGGTCGTCCGCATCCAAGGCGAAGCAGTGCTGTTGCCAGCGGTCGGTGACGACGAACATGTGGGCGCCGTCCACGACCGGTGGGTCCCACACGCGGCCCTCGATCGCAAGCTCGCGCACGAGACGATAGCCCGACGGCCCGCCGTGCAGCACGCGCACCAGCGCCCCGTCCATTAACGTGTTGTCGAACACGACGACGTAGTTGAGCACCCAGATTGCGTGGCAGCCGGCGCTGTCGCGGCGACGATCGAGCAGAACCACGTCGCTGCACTGAGTCGCCTCGCCGGCGAGGTCGAACAGGTACACGGCGTTTCGCGCGCCGACGATGCACAGCCCGCGCCGGTCCTCGCGCACCGTCGGCGGGCCGTCGATCGGTTCGGGCAAGTGAATGCGGCCGCGCGGCGTCCCGGTTTCGAGATCAAGCTGAAACACGTCGGCGGCGGATGTCGCAACGAACACGGTGTCGCGGGCGACCGCCGGCGAGCCGACCAGCGTTGCGGGCGACTGCCATGACCACACGGCCTCGCCGGTCGCTGCGTCGCACAGGGAGATGAAGGACGATTGCTCGCCGCTCGCAGTCGCTCTCGTGTCGTTTCTTGGCAGGGCGGGTCGGGTCCAAGGGACGAGTAGAGCGCGGCCGGTCGGGAGCGAGACAAGTTCGGGCGTCGGAGCGTCGTAGCCGACGCGCAGCACCCATCGCGTCGCGCCCGTGGCCGGTTCGAGCGCAAAGCAGAGGTCTTTGGTGCGGACCAAGACTGGGTCGCGGGCCTGCACGGTCGCTGACTTCGGTTCGGTGCGCGTGCTCAGTCGCGAATAGTCCTCAACGGGCAGTCGAGGCACGGGCGGTGCGGATTCGGTTGGCGGCACGGCGGCGACGATCCGGACCTGATCGCGCAGAGTTTGCCTGAGTCGATCGAGCAGCTCGGCGAACTGCGGGTCTGGCTTTGCGGCGTTGGAGTTCGACTTCCTGATCGCGTGGACCGCCGCCGCCAGCCGTTCAGGCGTCGGGTGGCCGAGCGACTGTTCGGCGATGTCCAGTACGCGGCGGCGCTCTGAGGCGGCGGCGATCGCCGCACGCAACTCGCGCACGGTCGCGTCGAGTTCGGCCAGTTCGACGGCGTCGGCGCCCTCGATGCGTGCGTCTTGTTGATCGTGCAGCCAGCGCAGCCAGGTCTCGCCGGCCGCAAGGTCGGCGGCGTCGAGCGACTGCCGAGCGCGTTCGATGGCCGCTCGTGCGCGCCGGTGGACGAGCGTGAGGACGAGCGGCCAGCGGCCGCGCAGCACGGGGTCGTCGCTCAGGTCGGCCGCAAAGTTGCCCAGCGAGCCGATCACGCGCGCGGGGTCGGCCAGTTCGTCGCTCACCGACTGTGCGGCGATCGCTAGCTCGGCTGCGGTCTCGGCGTCGGCGGCTCGCGGGTCGCCCGGATACTCGCGGCGAAACAGCTCGTACTCACGCTGGGCCTTGCCGAACGCGCCGCTGTCGAACAATTCGTCCGCCCGGTTGAGCACCTCGTCGGCCATGGCGGCGACGCGGCGTTTGACCCCCCAACCCGTCACGACGACGGCGAGGGCGGCGAGCGCTGCGACGGCCACGAAGATCGGCCGGTTTGATCGCCGCCGCCGCTTCGCAAGCGGCCGCGACGGCAGCATCGGGATGGCGTCGTGCGGTGAGTTCATGTTGGAGCGAGGTTCGACGAAGAGGACGGAGGATCGACGGTGCTCCAACGTCGATCCCCCTCCTCGATCCTGTATCCTCTATCGTGATAGAGTCAGAGGTTGTCATATGCGCGCTCCGTGCGCGCATGTTCGTGGCCGACGCTGCCAGCGTCGGCACGGGACGCTGGCAGCGTCCGCCACGTGGGGTTGCGGACGCGGCCCGCGTTAGGCCGTTCATTCATCGACGACCCTTCTGCCCGCTCCGCCGGGCTTGGGCGCGGTCGGCGTCGCCGGCTTGTCGGCGGCCTTGCCCGTCTCGACCGACTCGGCGATACGGATGTCTTCCATGTTGGCCTGATAGGCGGCGTCGATCACCGCGATCACGCTATCGTGCTGGGCCTTGTCGTCGGCCTGGATCACGACCGCGGTCTTCCGCTCGTCTTTGGCGATCTGACTGAATCGGTCGGTCAGCTCGTCGCGTTTGATCGGCTCGCGTCGCGACTCCTTGCCCTGGCCGTCATAGTGTAGCAGTTCGATCTGGTTCTGAGCACTGATCGCGACCAGCACGCGGTCGCGACCAAGCTGACCGAGCGTCGGGATGTTCTTCGCATCTTTAGTGTCGCCGGGGTCGGGGAATCCGATCGCCTTCTGCACTTGAAAGGTCGAGATGAGCATGAAAAAGAGCAGGAGTTGGAAGACGACGTCGATCATGGGGGTCATGTCCATGTCGGCGTCGATGGCTTCGATGGCGCGGTCGCGACGGAATGTGAACGCGGGCAGGGCGTCGGCCAGTTCGGGGACCGCGCCGAGTTCGGTCCACGCGGCGTCGCCCTCGCGCTGCACCCAGTCGTTCTCGACAAGTTCGCCGTCGAGCACGAGCGCTCGAAGCTGCTCGAACGAAAGCCCGCGATAGGTTCGCGGCGGCGCACTAGTTCGCGCGCTCCAGTTCACGGGGCGTCCTCCGTGCGGCGGCCGGCGGGCGCGTCTTCGACGCCGATCGCAATGCGGACCACGCCCGCCTCGGTCAGTTTGGCCATCACGCGACGCACGAGCGCGAATGGCACGGCGCGATGGGCCTTGATGATCGCTTCGTCGATCGCCCCCGCTTCGACCTGCTCGCGATAGCCTTTGACGAGGTCGTCCAGTGCGACCTTGGCGTCGTGGGCGCCATCGAAACTGATCCTGCCGCCCGACTCGTCGGCGGCGTCCACCTCGATCACAATGCCGACCGGCTTGCGCTCGGCGGCCTCCTGAGGCGAGCCGCTCTTCGCCTTCGGCATCTCGATCGCCGCCTGAAGCATGAACACGCCGCCGACCAGAAAGAAAATCAACAACAGCGTAGTGACGTCGATCATCGGCGTCATGTCCATCTCGGATGGGTCTTCGTCATCGACCTCGGGCTTGACGAGGCGGCCTTCCTTTTCCATCGGCGCCCATTCGGCGGCGGCGACCTCGGCGATCGGTTGGGCGAAAATCGCTTCGTCGCCGGTGTGTACGAGTGCGACCGAGACCTTCATCCAGCGGTCGGCGCGCGGCGGCATCGCGAGGTCGTCGGCCGTGAGCTTGCCCGACCGCAGCGCAGATTCGACCTGACGGCGCGACAGACCGGTGTAGATCCGGCGTCCCTTGGTACGTCGAACTTGCCAGGAAGACGGGGTCATTGGGTCATGGTCAATCGTCAATTGTTAATTGAGGGCCACGCGACCGCTGGCAATTAGCAATTTGACCACTACACTCCATTTCACCTTGCCAGCAGCTCCAGGCATCGCTGTACGTACAGTTCCAGGTCCAGTTCAAACTGCTGCACTCGGCCGCGAAAGTAGGCGAGGAAATAGATGACGGGAATGGCCACGACCAGGCCGATGTAGGTGGTCACGAGAGCCAGGCCGATGTCGTTGGCCAGCGCCGACGGGTCGCGGTTGCCGCCGGGCTGCGCGATCCGGATGAAGGCGCCGATCATGCCGGCCACGGTGCCGAAGAGTCCGAGCATCGGCTCGGTCTTCGAGATGACTGCGAGCGCGGCCATGCGTCGTCGCAACCGCGGCAGAATCTGAAGTTCGATTCGCGCGGCCAGGCTCTTGCGCACGGCGATCATCCCCTCGTCGCGGTGCTCCACGGCGTACGCGAACACCTCGGGAATGTGCCCGGTCTCGGCGCGACACAGTTCGAGCGCTCGTTCATTCTGACCCAACTTGATCGCCTCTTCGAAGGCCGGAATGAAGCTCTCCATGTGAGTGCTTTCGCCGTTGTACGCGATGAACCGCTCGATGATCAGCGCGAGCGCCACCACGGCCAGCAGGACCTGCACGATGCCGCACCAGCCCGACGCCTTGGCCATCGTCCACCAACTTACGGTGGATTGAGCGAAGAGGAGGAATTGCGGATCGCTGATGGCAAATTGCCGATCGAAGAGCGACAGGAGATTCACAGGTTCCTCCGAGACGTGCTTGGCCCAATGTACTTCAAGCCGCAATCCGTTGTGCAGCCAACGATTCCTATCGCAGGGTCATGCCAGTCACCTCAACATGCCAGTCGCTGGGGCCGCCCTCGACCAACCGGAAAGTCGTTTGGGCGATACGGTCGACGTTGCTGGTTTTGAATTGGCGTCCGAGATGTTCCTTCTCCATTTGGGCGAGCTTGTGCTCGAGCTCCTTGGAGTAGAGGTGGACGGTCTCGCTAGCCGGTTCGAGTCCGTGGCGGCGGAAGATGGCGTCGTCGACGTCGCGCAGTCGGTTGTTCCCGACCCAGAACCAGAACATGCGGTCCTCTTTGGTGATGTCGCCCGTGCGCTTGCGTCCGGCGCCCGAGAGGTTGGCGAGATACTGCATCGTGCGGCGGTCGGAATCGACATAGGCGAGTTCGATGCGGAAGGCGTCGAGCATGCGTTCGTACTCGCCTTGGGGGAGCAGCGGATAGCTGATGACCCAGCGTGCTTGTCGGCCGGGCGTGCTGTTGGGATCGACTTGTCCGGCCCCGCCGTCTCCGGCACCGGCGCCTTCGCCTTGCTCGCGGCGCTGGTTGGCCTCGAGCGCCTTCCGCAGCATGTCGCCTGCTTGGCGCAGGGCGGCGTCGGTTTCATCGAGTTGTTTCTGTGTTTCACCCTGGTTGCCGAGCACTTCCTTCGGATCGATGTTCACATCGGTGCGCGGCAACTCCGGTAGGTTCGGCATCTCCTCGACCGGGTCGCGTTGCGGTTCGTCGCCGCTCGACAGAGTCTGAAACTCCGTCGCATTTTCTTCTTTGGGGACGTCGCCGGACGCGAGGCTCTCGGCCGCGACCGCTTGGATCGCAACCGACACGAGCGGCATGTCGGCTCGCAGCGACTTCGAGGTCAGAATGAACAGGAACCCGCACGACACCAAGAAGAGCGCGGCGGACGCGATCAGCGCCATCGGCGACTCTTCGACCCACCAGCGCAGGCGACCGAACGCGGTCGGTTGCTCGAAGTGCTCGCGACTCGCGGGGTCGGGCGATGCATCGGCGGGCGCTGCAGCTCTATCGTTCATTGTCGTGCACTCCCTATCAGCGTATGGCTGGTTAATGTCATAGCCGACCGACCGGCCGCCCGCAAGGCAACTGGTTTCTTGCAGCTCGGCGAACCAGATAGCGGCCGCAGCTCTCTGGTGTCTAGTCGCCGAATGAGTCGGGGGATTCACGTGTACCTTGACAGCCGATACCGTCGCCCGGATAGTCATAACTCGAACCAAGAACCCGTGCCGCCAACCTTGCTTCACATCGACCGAGATCGAGAATCGAGAATGGAGGATCGTGCTTCAGTTTCTGAGTCCGCCGGCGAAGCGAAGGTCGGCGGCGCGGTCCCCACAGTCAGCCCGTCGGCGGCGCCCCGTTCGTTGTACGGTTCCATGTTCTGGACCGCGTTCGTGGCCAACTTCCTGCTGACCACGGCGAACAGCTTGAGCTTTCGGTTTGCCGACTTCGTGGACTTCCTGCACGGCACGGCTTCCGACGCCGGCCTGATTGTCGGGGTCGGGACGGGTGCGGGTATCGGTCTGCGGCTGTGGCTGGGCCGGGTGATCGACTCACAGGGTCCGCGTTACGTGTGGGCCGGATCGGCGCTGGCGTCGGTGGCGGGCAGCCTGGCGTTTCTGACAATCGACTCGCTCGGTCCGAGCATCTACGCGGCGCGGATCGTGTACACCTGCGGAGTCGCCGGCATGTTCTCGTGCTCGGTGTTTCACCTCTGCACCGACGTGCCGACCGAGCGGCGGGCCGAGCTGGTAGGGACGCTCGGCGTTTCGGGCTTCTTGGGAATGATGATCGGGCCGAGGCTGGGCGATTGGATGTTCGAGTTGGCCCCGCTCGGCATGACGCGGTTCGTGCTGCTGTTCTCGACCGCCGCGGCGATGATCTTCGTCTACTTCTGGCTGGTGCTGTACCTGACGCGGCACACGCCGCGGCCGGCGCCGCACGAACCGCCCGCGCTCGCGCGCGTGCTGGTGCAATACTGGCCGGGATGGATCGTCGCCGTGGCAATGATGATGGGCATGGCCCTGGTCGTGCCGACCACGTTCCTGACGCGGTTCCGCGACGCGCGCGGGCTGAGCGGGCTGGCGACGTTCTTTTGGTTCTACGCCCCGACGGCGATCCTGATGCGCGTCTTCGGCCGACACCTGCCCGAACGAATCGGCCGACGCACCGCCGCGCTCGTCGGCATGGGGTTCCTGGCAAGCAGCATGATCATGTATCTCTGGATCGACAGCGACTGGCAACTGGCGTTTCCCGCGCTGGCCGCCGGCACGGGTCACGCGCTGCTGTTTCCCTCGGTCACGACGCTGGGCGCCGATGCATTTCCGGAACGGCACCGAGCGACCGGCACGACGCTGATCCTCGGCTTCCTCGACTTCGGCATGATGTGGGGCGCCCCGGTGCTCGGCGCGGTGATCGACCACTGGGGGTTCGACGCCATGTTCGCCGTGTCCACGGCGGCGATAGTCGCGGCCACCATCGGCTTCGCGGGCGCCTCGTGGCTGCGCTCGCGTCGCGCCGCGGCGGCAGAAGAGTCGGCCGAGGTCGCGGGCGAGCATGAACTGGGTGAGTGGTGAGGGAGTTGAAGGATAGAGGATCGAGGATTGAGGATGGAGGATAGAGGATTGAAGAACGGCGGTCAGCGACAGCATCCGCTATCCTCTATCCTCAATCCTCTATCCTCAATTCCTCCCTCACGGCGTCAGTACGATCTTCCCTGTCAGTGTGCCCGCCTTCTCGAGGGTGTTTTGTTCCTGCAGTCGGTGCGCAACGGCAGTGTCGGCGAGCGGCAACGTGCGGCCGATCGGCGCGCGCAGCTTTCCGGCAGCGAGCCAGCGGTTGATGTCGTCGGCGCATGCTTGTTGTTCAGCCGGCGTGGCGAGGAACATGGCGAAGCCGAACAGGCTGAGGTCCTTCGTGTAGAACGGGCCGACCGGGAAGATCGGCTGAGCCTGCCGGCCGGCCATGATGATCATGCGGCCGCGGCGACGAATAAGCGGCACGGCACGCTGGAAGTCCGGCTCGCGCTGCGTCTCGTACCAGACATCGACCCCGGCGTCGCCGGTGAATTGCTTGATGGCCACGGGCACGTCATCGGTCTTGTAGTTCACGACCAAGTCGGCGCCCCAGCCTCGGGCGAGCGCCGCCTTTTCGGCGGAACCGACCGTCGTGACCACACGGGCGCCGGCCGCCCCAGCCATCTGGACGACCATCGACCCGACGCCGCCCGTGCCGCCGTTGACGAACACGGTCTCGCCGGGTTGCAGCTTCGCACATCGAAACAGGCCGAGGTGGGCCGTGATGCCGACGAGGGCCGCCGCCGCGGCCTCTGTGTCCTTCACGCCGGTTGGCGTCGCGTAGAGCAACTGCTCGCGCGCCGCGGCGTACTCGGCGAAAGTCCCTTGGCGGCCGAGCAGTCCTTGATTGGAACCCCACACGCGATCGCCCGGCTTGAATCGGGAACAGCCCGGGCCGACTTTCTCGACGACGCCCGCCAGATCGCAACCGACGATGTAAGGCATCGGCAACTGCATCGCGACCATGCCGGCCCGAATGTACGTGTCGATCGGGTTCACCGACACGGCGGCGACCTTCACCAGCACCTCGCCGGCGCCGGGCGCCGGTGTGGGCAAGTCGCCGAACTGAATGACGTCGGGCGATCCGGTTCGTTCGATGTACGCTGCTTTCATTCCGTCTCCTGGGACTGCTACGTTCCGGCGGCCGGGCCAGGTGTTGCGAGTCGCTTCATTAGCGTAGTGCAGGCGGCCCGCCTGCAATGTCGTCAAAGGAAGCCGCAGGCGAGCCGCCTGCACTACGACTTCCTTGGGAGTTCGACCGGTGTCATTGCAGGAATCGGGCTTTGGGCGAACCCGGCGGGGTCGCGGGTGACAATGGCGTCGAGTTGGGCTTCGATCGCACAGGCAATCTGGAGGTTGTCTTCGAAGTCCGATGTCGACATCGAGCTTGCCTCGCTGATGTCTTGATGCTCCGCGTTGGTCATGTCATGTCCTCCCGCGATGGGCGATTCTTTGAGCCTCGCGCATGCTGCGCCAAGACACTCTAATGCCTTGGGGTCGCCTGATCTAGTTCACTGATGGCCGCAGGAACCGGCGCGACACTTGAATCGAAGAAACGCGGCACTGGGCCAATGACGCCCAGCCACACTCGCCGTCTTCGTACTGGATCTCGACGGCCATGCCGACGCACGAAAGGACCGTGCCGCCGTAGTAGAGACCGCGGCCCTTGTAATTCACCGATACGTTCATTCCCGCAGTGATCTCGCCGCGCACAAGGTCGCTGACGGCCACGTCGCCTTCGTCGCCGTCAAGGTAGGCGACATGCGCTACGCCGTCTTCCAAAGCAATGATCACGCACGGATACAGAAACCCATCGTCGAGCCACGTGGCAAAGACCATGTCGCCTTGATTGAACTCGTCCATCGGTGATCTCCCCTTGATTCGGTCGTGAGGCTATCGGGTCGCGGCCTTGAGCATCTTGATGAACTCGCGCATGAACACGGTGTTGTCTTGCCAGACGCGGGCGGTGACCAGGTTGCCGTCGACGACGACCGGTTCATCGACGTAACGGCCGCCGGAAAACTCGATGTCGTAGCGGCACTTCTTTACGGTCGTGGCCGTTCGGCCCTTCAACACGCCCGCTGCGGCGACCAGTTCGATGCCGTGGCAGACCGACGCGACCGGTTTGTTCTTCTCGAAGAAGTGCCGCACGATCCGCATCAAGTCCGGGTCGTAGCGCAGGTATTCCGGCGCCCGGCCGCCGGATAGAAAGAGGCCTGCGTACTCGTCGGGGTTCACTTCGCGAAAGGCGATTTGCGAGCGCAGGTTGTAGCCCGGCTTTTCGATGGTGATGTCCCAGTCGGGGTGCGTGTCGTGTTCGACCAGGTGATAGATTCGCCGCTCGGGCGCGGCCACGACCGCCTCGAAGCCGTCTTCGGGCAGCCGAAAGTACGGGTACATTGTGTCGAGCACTTCGCTCGCGTCGCCGATCGGCATCAGGACCTTGGGCATGGCAACTCCTCTTTAGTACTGTGCCGCATTGAATAGGGTCTGAAATCGGCCTCGGTCGATTAACCCGCAGCCGCAGGCGAGGCGTGGCTGGCGTTTTTTTGTTGTGCCTCGCCTGCGGCTGCGGGTTAAACGAATTCGGACCCCTTTCAATGTGGAGCAGTACTTGGCAAACGTAACGCGGGCTGCGCCCGCAACGGAATCCCCGAACCGCGAGCGTGAGCGAGCGGCTGGTCGCTCGCGCTCGCGGTTCGGAAAACTTGCGCGCACGACGCAAGGATGTTACAACCCAAGGTTCTAAAACGGCAACCGGTTGAACTTGCCTTGCATGTCGTACAAGTGAAACAGCGCCCGGTTCACGATCGTCTCACCTGCGCCAAGCTCAACCGGCGAGACTCCGGGGTCGGCGCCGTAGCCGCCCTCGGCCGCGGCCTCGATCGTCGGAAAGTACTGTTGGTAGTCGTTGGTGTAACCAAAGAACAGTGTGTGTGCCAGCCGCGAACGCTGTTTCAAACGGACGGCGTGGTTCGCGAAGAACTCGCCCGACGCACCGACCAGGCCGATTTCGTTGTTGACCAGGGCGATGGTCAGGTGCGGCCGGACGCCGTCGCGATATTCATCGACGTAGAAATCGACCAGCGACTTGAAGAATGCCTGGTTGTACACGGCTCGCACGGCCGTGTTGTCGAGATTGATGCGCATGTTCGACTTGGCGAACTGAAAATCCTCCTCGCGAACTCTGATCGAAGGCCGCTCGGCGGGTTGCGTCTTGATCTCGCGGGCCATCGCGACGACCTCGCGGCCGAGCGCCTGGCCGAATGCCTGATGGCCGCGATGCTCGCCGGGGCTAGCCGACATGTCGCCCGACGCACCCTGCAGAAACAGGCACGTGCCGCCGAATTGTTCCTCGACGAGCGACTTCACCTGCCCCGGATAGTCGGCGGAATAGCGCATCGTCTCGGCGGCGATCATGGTCGGGTGCGCGGCGAAGTTGACGGCGATCGCGATAGGGCGGCCGTCGCGATCGTCGACGCGGATCACGGCCAGTTCGCGGTCGCGTGGCTTGTCGGGCAGTTTCGAGTGACGATTTCGGTTCCATTCGACGTCGCGTCGCAGCACGCCGAGCTGCGCCGGCCGGCGGGCCTTGTCGGCGGCAATGATCACGTCCGCGATCTTCTGCTCCAACTCGCGGACATATGACTTCTCGGGGCTGGGCAGGTCGTCCAGCTCGATCACCGGTCCGTGGTGCGTGTGCGACCCGACGATCATGACATGGGCGACGGCCGCCTCTGCCCGGACCCGTTGGCGAATCGCGGCCATCGATTTGCGCGTCGGGGCGCGGCCAAGGTCGAGTCCGACCAGCGCCAACTTCGAGTCGCCCACAGCAAGCACCAGCGCGCTGGCTCGCAGCGGGTCCATGACGCCTTCGCTCGGTTTGTCGTGTCGAGCCCCGTAGCCCCACATCGGCAGCCCCACCGGCGGGGTGATATCGGCGGTGGCGTCGCCGGCCTCGAATTCGTCGCCATGCGAGGCGGCCGCCCCGATGAGTAGCAGCATGATGAACGACAAAGCCCGAACGCAGGAGGACTGGCGAAGCCCGAATAGTGGTTCGCGCCAGCTCGGACGGCCCGTGGCGCATGCCGCCCCAAAGTCGACGGCATGCCGCTGACTTGAGCTTCGAGCTTCCTCATTCCTTTGACGTTCGAGCTTCGTCATTCGTCATCGTCTTCGCGCCACTGCTCGATCAGCCGATCGAACCTGCTTTCGTAGATCTGGTCGTACATGCTCATGCGGTCGGGGAAGAACCGCTCGACCTTGTCGCGCAACTGCGACCGTTCGATGGCGATGTCCACCAGCGGATAATCGGTCGAGACGATGAGCACCGCGATGCGCTCGGCCTGGCGGCGAATACGTTCGGCGCGTCGATCCAAGTCATGTGGCCGGTGCATCAGGCTGTTCCTCGCACAATTTGGGTCCGCGACACCATCTGCGCACCACTGACCCAGCCCCCTCATCCCGACCCTCTTCCCACAACGGGGCGAGGGAGAATCGCAGCCACGAAGGCGCAAAGGGGCCAGGTCCCCCCACGCGCGTACATCTTGTTCCCCCTCGCCTTTAGGGAAAAGGTCGGTGTCAGGGGTGCGCACGTGCGTCGCGCGCCTCACAATCCCGGGGTCATTATTGGCGTTGCCGCGCGGCGGAGCCAGTGTGAATATCGAGAAGGCGCTTGCACAACGCGCGACGGGCGGTTAAGCAAGAGCCTCGCTGTGTCACCGCGGCGGCCGCGCGGGGCAGTGCCGTACGCAGTACAAGACCGGAGGTTCGACCGATGTCTGATTCGTCGCTGCTCGCAGGCTCAACCGCCGAATCCTCCGATCGCGTGCCGGCCGGGTGCATGCCGGCGTGGGAGGTCGGCGAACTGCCCCCCGCGCCCGTTTTCCGCTGGCGGCAGTGGACCACGCTGGTCGGGCCGGGGCTGATGATGGCGGGCGCGAACATCGGCGGCGGCGAGTGGCTGTTCGGTCCGGCCGTCACCGCGCAGTACGGCGCCACGCTGATGTGGCTGGCCGCGTTGAGCATCATCTTCCAGATCTTCTTCAATCTGGAAGTCATGCGTTACACGTTGTACTGCGGCGAGCCGATCGTCACCGGCTTCTTTCGCACGATGCCAGGCCCGGCGTTCTGGACGGTCTGCTACATCATTCTCGATTTCGGCGCGATCTGGCCCTACTTGGCGTCGAACGCGGCGGTGCCTCTGGCGGCGGCGTTCCTGGGGCGATTGCCCAGTCCCGAAGACGATCCGCTCGTCAAGGGACTGGGCTATGCCATCTTCCTTTGTGCCTTCGTGCCGCTCATCTTTGGCGGCAAGATCTACAACGCGCTCGAAAAAGTGATGGTCGCAAAGATCGTGCTCGTGCTCGGCTACCTCACCTTCACGGCGATCTTTGTGGCGCGACCGGCGACCGTGGGCGAGGTCTTCGCCGGCTTCTTCCGGGTCGGCGCCGTGCCGCTGCGGGCGCAGACCGTGATCGTGCGCGACCGGTTCACGATCACTGAGACGGTTGGTTCCGACAAGTACCAGTTCAAGGGCACGCTCGCGGCCGATGGCTCGCTCGCCGATGCGTCGTTGCAGATCGGCGTCGGCGCCGGCGCAAAGAAGTATGCGATCAAGCAGGCGGCGGGCGGCCCGTACAAGATTACCGATGACAAGAAGGAGCCAATCGCCGCAGAGTTGCACGAACAGATCGCGCCGCAAGTGAACCGGATGCTGAGCGTCGCACGTCGCGTCGCCGCGCGAGGCGGGTTTCTGATTCGCTTCACTGAGGACGACCTCCGGATCGAGGCGGAAGGCACGGCGGGACCTCAAGGCAATTGGGCCGCCGAGCGGATCGCGCTGACGAGTGCCGGAAAGACCCAAGAGTACGCCTCGATCGACGCGGTGCCCGACGATTACCGAGACCGAGTGAGCGCGTTCGTCGCGAACCAGGGTATAGAACCCGTGGGGCTTGTCGGGTACCTGTTGCGCAAGGGGCGCTTGCCCGATCTGAACTGGGGCGTGCTCGCTGGTTTCGCGGCGATTGCCGGGGCGGGCGGGTTGTCGAACGCGCAGTTCTCGAACTACGCGCGCGACAAAGGCTGGGGCATGGGACCGTTGGTCGGTGCGATCCCGAGCGCCGTCGGCGGCCAGACGATCGAACTGTCGCACGTGGGCAAGGCGTTTCGGCCGTCGCCGGAGAGCCTCGCGCGGTGGCGCGGCTGGTTCCGGCACATCGTGCGCGATCAGCTTCTCATCTGGATGGGCGGCTGTTTTCTCGGCATGGCGTTGCCGTCGATCTTGTCGCTGGAGTTCATTCGCAACGCGCCGGTCGAGGGCAACAAGGTCGCCGCCATGACCGCCGACGGCATCGCTCAGGTCGCAGGGCGCATCTTCTGGCCGCTCACGCTGATTTGCGGATTCCTCGTACTCGGACCGACGCAGGTGGTGAACATGGACGGCATCATCCGTCGCTGGACCGACGTGATCTGGACCGGCTTCAAGCCGCTGCAAAAACTCGGCGGCAATCAGGTAAAGTACGTCTACTACTCCATCATGCTGGCCTACGGGCTTTGGGGCCTGGTCGCGCTGTGGAAGACGCCCGACCCGTTGGTGTTGGTGATTGCGAGCACGGTGTTCATGAATCTCGCGCTCGGATTTGCGTCGTTCCACACGCTCTGGGTGAACACGACGCTGCTGCCGCGCGAGTTGCAGCCGAACTGGCTGATGCGAATCGGCCTGGTGGCCTGCGGCATTTTCTTTCTGGGTATCTGTGCGATCGCACTGAACCAACAGATACCCGCGCTGGCCGGCTGGCTCAGAGTCAGAGGATAGGCGCATGACGACGGGCGAGGTGGATCGGGCCGCGAAACCAGAGCGGCCGACGAGCGATCTTGTTCGTGTGGGGCGGCTGGCAGCCGTGTCGGTGCTGCGCGAGACCGCCAAGACCGGCGTTCTGTGGACGCTGCTGCTCGCGAGTGTTTGGCTGCTCGTCGAGGTGTTGCGCGGCGACGCGGCGGGTCCGGCGGCGTGGTACGAACGACTGTGGCGGACGTTCGCCGACGCCGGACGCGACGTGAACAACCTGCCGATCGCGCCGCGATTCTTCCCCGCGGCCGCTCGCTCGCTCGCCGTGGTGCTGACGTCGGCCGGGGCGTTGGGCGTGCTGGCGCTGGCGATCGGCAGCGCGTTTGCACTGCGACCGTGGCTTAGCCTGGCGCGGTTTCCCCTGGTTGTCGCCAGTGCGATGCCGGCGTTCCTGTTCCCGTTTCTCGGCGTGCCGGCGGATTCGAGTTGGTTCTGGCCCTCGGTGTGCTTGGTGGTCGGTGATCTGAACCTGGCCGCGCTGGTCGCCCACTGCTACGAGGGTGTGCGGCGCGAGTTGAATCTGCCGTACGTGCGCACCGCCAGTGCGCTGGGGCTGTCGAGGTGGAGCGACCTGTGGCCGCGCGCGGTGTTGACCGCGATCGAGGGCATTCGGGCGCGGGCGCCACACTTGCTTGGCGGCACCGTGGCGGTCGAATACGCGTTCAACATTCATGGCGTCGGCCACATGGCGCTCGACGCGGTGCTCGACCGCCGGCCCGACTACAACGTGCTGGTGTGGATTGCCGGGCTAGGCATCGTGGCGACGCGGGCGCTCAGTTTGTTTCACACCGTCGCCCGATCGGTGCTCACCCCCGCGCGCGGCGAGTCGGCTACTGCAATCGTCGAAGGTTCTGATTTCGGCTTGGCCGCGCTGTGGCGCGTGGGCGGACGCCCGGCGACCCCTCACCCCAACCCTCTCCCCGAAGGGGAGAGGGAGAAAATACGCGCAGAACCGCTCGCTCGACACCAACGGGAGAACGAGCGTGCAGGGGAGAACGAGCGAGCAGGCGGCAACGCGAGCGCAGGGGGGAACGCGAGCGCAGGGGGGAACGCGAGCGCAGGCGGGAACGCGAGCGCAGGGGGGAACGCGAGCGCAGGGGGGAACGAGAGCGCACACACAGTACTTCTCCCTCTCCCCTCCGGGGAGAGGGTCGGGGTGAGGGGTGAGCGGCGAACCGCAGTGGGCGCGCCGGCGCCGCCCGGTCGCCTGGCGCGTTGGCGGCAGCGCGTGCGCGCCTACGTTCGCGCGTCGCCGCTAAATCGAGCCAAACTGTCGCTCGCGGCGGTGATCGCGACGCCGGCGGTACTGCTCGTCGCGACTGTGGCATGGGGCGGCGGATACACGTTGCTCGATACCGACGTGCCCTTCCAGATCGCCAGTCGGGCGCATCCGCTCGGCACAAACGAGATGGGCGAGGATGTGTTGTCGAATGTGGCCCTGGGCGGCCGCGAGTTGCTGGTGCCGCTCGCTGCGGCGCTCGGCACCGCCGTCGCGCTCGGGGGGTTCTTCGGCGTCTGGTCTGGGCTGTGTCTGGGTTCCTTCGTCGACGTCGCTTTCGACCTGTATGCCGAGTTGTGGGAGTCGGTGCCCAAACTGATCGTTGTGCTCGCCGCGATCACCTACATGAGTTACGAGCACTACTCGCTCAAGGTGTATGTGCTGTTCGGTCTGACGTTCGCTCCCCTCGTCTTCCGCGCGGTGCGCGACGAGGTGGGCGCCCTGCGAGCGAGCTTGTTCCTGGAGTCGTCGGTCGCATTGGGCGTGTCGCGCCGACGAATCTTCTGGACTCACGTGCTGCGCCATCACGCCTTGCCGGTGCTCTGTGTGCATGGAGCGGCGATGATCGGTTATTTCTTGCTGTTCGATGCGATCCTCGGCTCGTGCGGCGTGCGGCAGTACGGCGAGGTGTTCAGTTGGGGCAGCATGATCGGCAGCGAGTTGGAGGGTCTGGCCAAGCGGCTGGATGCGGGCGTGCCCACGAACGCGCTGACCGTCTGGGGTCCGCTGGCGGCGATGTTGACGGCGATCACCTGCTCGGTCGTGGCCGGCGACGTACTGAAATCGCTGGGCCGCAGCGTAAGGTTCAGTCAGTAGGGGCGAGCATGGCCGACGAACAAGCATTTGGCGTCGAAGGGATCTCTGTCGAGTTGTTCGACGAGACGATTGCGGGCTACCGGCCGATCGTGTCCGATCTGAACTTTCGGCTCACACCCGGCATGGGGCTGGGCATCACGGGCGAGTCGGGTTCCGGCAAAACGACGCTCAGCCTGGCACTCGGCTTTCTGCTGCCGCCCGGCTCGCGCATCGTGCAAAAAGGGGACGCGACTCTTTTTTCTGGCGGCGCGCCGGTGCCAAAAAAGAGTCGCGTCCCCTTTTTTCGTTCCACGTTCATGTTGTTTCAAGAGCCGCGGGCCAGCCTGAACCCGCATCGCACGATCGGTTGGCAATTGGGCCGCGTCGTTCGCCGCGCCGCCCAACAAGGGGATAAGTCCGATCTCGCGGCCGCCGCACTCACACGAGTCGGCTTGGATCCCGACGTCGCACGGCACTACCCGCGTGAACTCAGCACGGGCATGTGCCAGCGCGTCTTTCTGGCGATGGCCGACCTGTTGGGCGCCGCCACTCTCATCGCCGACGAACCGTTTGCGTCGGTCGACTCGGCGACGCAGGCTCGTTTGGCCGACCTCGTACGCGACTGGAAAACGCAGCGAGGCCTGATGCTGGTGATCGTCAGTCACGACCTCGACCTGTTGCGCACGCTCACCGAACGGACGATCGTGATGTATCGCGGTCAGGTCGCCGAAAGCGGGCCGACACGCGACGTACTCGCGACCGGCAGGGCGGCTCATCCATACACTCGGTTGCTCACACACATCAGCGCCCCGGGCGCGTTCGATCGCGAGTTGCCGGGGTTGCACCGTTCGGCCGCCGCCGCGGCTTGCTGTTTCGCGCCGCGCTGCGCCTGGGCCGACCCATCGATCTGCACGACCGAAGTACCGTCGCCACAGACCGTCTCGGCAAGCGACGCCCCGCACGAGCTCCGTTGTGTGCGGCATCCGCTCCCCGATCGTGTCGCCGAGTCGGACGCCGGCATGGCGTCAACGGAATGCGACCTCGGCAGCGCCCCGGACCTATTGCGAGTGCGTGGCGTCGGCAAGGATTTTTCCGTGCCCGCCGGCTTCTGGCGTCGCCGTGTTCGCACGGTGCTCGACGACGTGACGTTAACCGTTCGCGGCGGCGAGCGACTGGGTATCATGGGGCCGAGCGGCCAAGGCAAGACGACGCTCGCACGCATACTCATCGCCGTGACGGCGCCGTCGCGCGGCCGAGTGGAGGTTGCCGCGGGCGATCGCTGGCTCGACGCCACTCGTCTTCGACCGGTCGAGCGTGCGTGGTTTCGGCGTACGGTTCAGATGGTATATCAGGACGCCGACCTGGTACTCGACCCGGCGAGCCGCATCGGCGAATCGATCGTCGAGGCCTATCGAGTTTTCGATCCGCGCCTGGCGGCCGATGAGTGTTATCGACTGTCGGCGGAACTTTTGGATGAATTGGCGCTGCCACAGTCGGTGCTCGAGGCGTACCCGTACCGGCTGAGCGGCGGCGAGCGCAAGCGCGTGGTGCTGGCTCGGACGCTGGCGGCCTTTGGTTGCCCGCACGCCGCGCGGCCAGGCGACCCGTGGCGGCTCGTCATCCTCGACGAACCGACCGCGGGCGTCGATGTCGTGTTGCAGGCCGTGCTCGCCCGGTTCTTGAGTTGGGCGCAGGGTCGCCTTCGCCTGAGCTATCTGGTAATTTCTCATGATGAATCGTTCGTTCGCGGGTTCTGTCACCGAGCGTTGCGCCTGGAGAACGGCCATGTCGTCTCGTGAGTTTCCGAGAAGTCGAAACACAGAGACACAGAGCACACAGAGGAAGATGCGATTTGCGATCTCTGTGCTCTCTGTGCCTCTGTGTTTCAGGTCATTGATGGCCGCGTGCCTCGGGCTGATCCAAACCGGCCCGGTCGAGGCCGGCACGGAGCCGGCGTACGCCATCGCCTGTCGAGTCGAACTGGCCCGCGACCCGGCGCTGACGGCGGTGCTGCGCGATGAGATTCACGGGCGGATTGCGCGGACGTTCGAGGTTGTGCTGGCCGACGAGCAGCGATTGCACTTCCTCGCGCCCGACCGCGCGGCCGCCTTGCCCGGCGGGCGACCGACCAAGCTGCAGCCGAATGCGGTGAGCGAGAAGTGGGCAAGCGGCGAACGATTGATGTTCGTGTACGTGTGGCGCGATGCGAGTTCGTTTGTGGTCGAGGCCCGTGAATTCGACCCGCTGTTCCAGGTGCTCGGGGCGCCGTCTGAGCTGCGGACCGCGCAGCGTGAGCTCGTGGCCGACACGGCCGCGCGGGCGGCTCTGGCCGCATTCGCGCCCACGGCCGAAGTGCGATCGGCGATCGGCAACCACGTCGCGATCGAGTTCTGGGGCGGCCGGCAGCTTCGCGAATTCCGCTCGTGGCTTGGCCTTGATGGCGACGTCGGACTACAAGTGCTGCGCGAGCCGATCGGCGCGAGCGGCGACGCTGCGCGCCCCACGCGATTTCGCCGCACGTTCCTCGCCCTGCGTCAGTGGGAGTCTGACGCGGCCGAGTGTGAACTGGTGGGACCCGACGCCAACATGTTTTGCGATTTGGGGCTGCCCTCGGTGCGCTACCTGGCGCGGCCGGCCCGCGCGGCGCGGACGACCGTGTCCGTGCGCGTGCTCCGCAAGGACGGCCGCAGTCCGCAGGAGGGCTGCGAAGTCTTCGCGTCGCCGCGGCACTATTCGACCGAGACGAGCCTCGCGCGCGGACTCACCGACCGCGACGGCCGGCTGCGAATCGAGCTGAACTCGGCCGCCGTGCAGTTTATCACAGTCCGTTATGAAGACCTGATCATGAAGGCCCCGGTGCTGGCCGGCGCCAGCGCCGACCCGGTGGTGTTCCAAATGCAGACGCGAGGACGCCGCGCCGAGTTCGTCCTGGCACTGAGGCAACTGTATCAGGACCTCTACGATCAGGACATCGTCGATTATCGACTCGCGCTGGACCTGAAGGGGAAGGCCGATGCCAAGGAGGTCGCGGAAGTGCTGAAACTGGTGGAACGCGGCCGGCGCAAACGACTCGCGCACGACCAGGTAATCGAACAGGTGCGCGAGATCGAATCGCGTGCGGCGGCAGAGGGCGAGAATGTCTCGACGCTCGCGGGTGAGGTTCGCGCGTTTGCCGAAAAAGTGGCCGAGCGCAACCTGGAAAAGACGATTGGCGCCTATGCCAACTGGGCCGACCGGTTTCAAAAGGAAACCGCGATCCGCGACGTGAGCACTCGGATTAACACGCTACAGTCCGAAATGGATTGGGACGGCCTGGTGCCGCTCTACGAGCAGCTCGTCACGCTGGCCCCCGATCGGCGCGAGTACGCCGATCAACTCCAGCGGCTTCAGAATAACCTGCGCACCAAAGGGCCGGAGCACGCAGAGGCCAAGGCGTTCGTCGCTGGTCCGCTGCGTACCATCACCACGCGCGACTTGGCCGACCGCTGGGCCGAAATCGAACGTTCGGCCGACGCCCTGCTCAAGGCCGAGGACCATCTGACCCTCTTGAAACTCAACCGCTCGCTGGCCGCGTGGGCACGGGACATCGGCAACCAGGTCAAGGGTCTCGTCGAGCAGGTTCAGGCCGCCGGCAAGGACGAGGACCGCATCCGTGAGATTCAAGCCACGCTCGACGAATTGCAGGTGATCCACGGCTCGCTGCAGAAGTTGAACAAGCAAGTACACGACTTCCTCAAGGAGTTGGACCTTCAACATGACGAATGACGAAACACCGAAGTCTGAAACACAGAGGCACAGAGACCACAGAGATGATGAATCAATCCTTCCTCTGTGTCCTCCGTGCCTCTGTGTTTCCATGTCTTCTCCGAATGGCGAAATGCGCCGTCGATCGCGTGAAGCTCGTTCCAGAGTACTGTTTCGGCATTCGAGCTTCGTGGTTCTTTCGACACTAGGCATTTCCTCATTCGTCATTCCCTGTTTCTTGAGTGCGGCCCTCATGCAAGACGACTCGAACAAACCCGTCGACGCTAGCCTCGCCTTGCGGAAGCTGATCGACGACGAGTGGGAGCACACGATGCGGACCAGCCCGACCTGGGCGTCGCGGCTCGGCGACCGGCGTTGGAACGACCGGTGGGAAGACCTTAGCCTGGCCGCCGTCGACCGCGAACACCGCCACGATCGCGACGTGCTCGATCGGCTGGCGGGCGTGGATCGCTCGAAGCTCGCGCCAGCCGACCAGCTCACCTACGATCTGTTTCGCCGTAACTACGAGTTGCGGGTCGAGAGCTTCCCGTTCGGCTGGCATTGGATTCCGCTCGATCAGCGCGAGGGAATCCAGACGGCCGACGACCTGGGCGACGCGCTGCGATTCGAGAGGGTCAAGGATTATGACGACTGGATCGCCCGACTGCGCGGGTTCGGCGCGTACACGGATCAGACGATCGCGCTGATGCGTCGCGGCATCGAGACGGGCATGGTGTTGCCCAAGATCACGATGAAGCGAGTGCCCGCCCAGATCGAAAAGCAGATCGCCGCGAAGCCCGACGATAGTCCGTTCTTCAAGCCGCTCCGGCAGTTTCCGGCCGACATTGGGGAGGCCGAGCGTCGGCGGACCGTGCGCGACGGCCGCGCCGCGATCGAGTCGACCGTGGTTCCCGCCTACCGCCGATTCCACAAGTTCTTCGTCGACGAGTACCTGCCGGCGTGCTACGACGAGCCGGGCGCGTGGCGGATGCCGAACAGCGAACCGCTGTACGCGTTTCTTTGCCGCAAGTTCACCACGACGCGGCTCAGCCCGCGCGAGATCCACGATCTCGGCCTGGCCGAGGTGCGACGCATTCGCGGCGAGATGGAAAAAGTGAAGGCCGCCGCCGGCTTCCGCGGCTCGCTCGCGGAGTTCTTCCGTCACCTTCAGACGGATCCGAAGTTCTTCTGTCGCTCGCCTGAGGAACTACTCGACGCCTACCGCGCCGTGTCGAAACGAATCGACCCGCACCTGGTACGAGTCTTCCGCACGCTGCCGCGCTTGCCGTACGGCGTCGAGCCGATACCCGACAAGATCGCGCCCGACACGACCGCGGCCTACTACCGCCAGCCCGCGGCCGACGGCTCGCGCGCGGGCACTTACTTCGTCAACCTGTATCGCCCCGAGACCCGGCCGAAGTGGGAGATGATGGCGTTGTCGCTGCACGAAGCGGTGCCCGGCCATCATTTTCAGATTGCGCTGGCCCAGGAACTCGGCGACCTGCCCGACTTTCGTCGTCACTCCGAGTACACCGCCTACGTCGAAGGTTGGGCGTTGTACGCCGAATCGCTCGGCGACGAACTCGGCCTCTACGACGACCCGTATTCCAAGTTCGGTCAACTCACGTACGAGATGTGGCGAGCGATCCGCCTGGTGGTCGACACCGGCATTCACGCATTCAAGTGGGACCGGCAGCGCGCGATCGACTTCTTCAAAGAGAATTCGCCACGGCCCGAACTGGACGTGATCAACGAAGTCGACCGCTACATCTCGTGGCCCGGCCAGGCGCTGGCCTACAAGATCGGCGAGTTGAAGATCAAGGAGCTTCGCGCGCGAGCCAAACAGCAACTCGGCGACCGCTTCGACCTGCGCGAGTTCCATGACGTCGTCCTGCTCAGTGGCGCCGTGCCGCTCGACATCCTGGAGCAGCGCGTCGCCGCCTGGATCCAGTCGCAACGGGGTCAGGCCTTGAAGACGCACTAGCCGTTTGCAGTTGAACTTGGTGATGCGGAGAAGACACAAAACCACAGAGGCACAGAGGACACAGAGCAATGCTTGATTCACTATCTCTGTGTTCTCTGTGCCTCTGTGTTTCGAGTTCACTGTGCCTCTGTGTTTCAAGTTTTCAGGAATTTGGAGCCGCCAGCCGTGCACTCCATCAGAGCAAGGCCGCCCGATCCTGCCGGCAGCCGCTACCGCGTCGTCGGGTTCTTGCTTTCTACGACGATCGTTCTCGGCGCTCACTTCTGGCTGACCGTGCGGCTCTTTCCATCGTGGCGGGCCATTTTCGACGCGCGACCCGCGATCTCAGTGGATCACGCGATTCATTTGTATCACGGTTGGTTGGGCGCGCGGTCGTTGCGTGAGCACGGCACGTCGTGGGGTTACGATCCGTTCTTCATGGCCGGCTATCCAAAGACGCCGGTCTACGACTCGTCGAGTGGGCCGGCCGAGTTGTTCCAACTGTTGGCGGGTGGCACGTACAGCCCTCGCGCGTACAAGATCGGAGTCGCGTTGCTGGTCGGGCTCGTTCCGATCGCCATCATGCTGGCCAGTTGGAGCTACGGCGGCGGGCGTGCGGCGGCCGTGGCGGCGGGCGCGTGGAGCGTGTGGTACTGGTGGGTCGGCTTTCCCGATGTGCTCGTTCGCACGGGCCTGGTCGCGTTTGTTTGGTCGTCGGCCGTGGCGGTGCTGGTCCCCGCGCTGATGGTGCGTTGGCGCCGAGCGTCGAGTCTTGCGCCATGGGCGGCGCTGGCTGCGTCGGTCGCGGCTGGTGTGCAGGCGCACGTGATCTTTCCGATCATGGCCGCCGCTCCGGCGCTGGCTGCCTATGCGAGCGAGGCCGTGCCCGGCGCCAGGATGCGGGCGTGGCGCTGGCACGCCTCCACCTGGGCTGCCGCGGCCGTCGCGCTCGCCGCAACGCACTTCTGGTGGTGGCCGCTGATCCGGTTCCTGCATCTCAAGACCGCCTCGGACCTGTTCATGACGTTCTCGGGCAATCCGTTTGTCTTGCTCGCGAACTACTACATCGCCGCAGACGGCCGCGTGCCGCTGTTGATGGTGATGTTTGGCTTGGTCGGATTGTGCAGTGCGTGGCGAGCGGGCCGGCGAATCGAGATGATCGTCTTGCTCGTGCAAGTGCTCGTGCTCTCGGCGCTGACGTTCTTCGGCAGCGAGTGGACCGTGACACGCAACCTGGAGCCGCTGCGTTTTCAGGCGCCGTTGGGCTTGGCCTGGAGCGTTGCAGCAGGCGAGGGCGTCACGGCGATCGGATCGGCCGTGAACCCTTGGAGTCTGTCCGGTGGGCGTTGGCCCAAGCTGCGTAGGCTGTGCGCCGCAGCGTTGGTCGGGCTGGCGATCCTGTGCGCGACTCCGTCGCTGTGGTCGGGCCGACCGTGGCTGCTTCCGCACGTTCGGCTCCCATCGACCTGGCACCACACTCGCGCGCACTTGCAAGCTGCCCGCCCGCTCGCGGTCGGTCTGAGGCCGGAGATGGACCAACTCGTCGCCTGGATTCGCCGCAACACCGACCTGTCGGCACGAATCTTGTTCGAGGATCAGCTCCGGTTGCTCGAAGCGGGCGATCCGGCTGCGCCCGAGTCGATTCACTGGACCCCGTTGCTGCCGCTGCTGACGGGACGCGCCTTCGTGGGCGGCCTCTATCACATGGCGTTCATTCCGCACCAGTACGCCGCGTTCGGCGACTGGCGATTGGCGGGTCGGCACATTCGCGACTGGTCGACGGAAGAGTTGCGGGCGTTCTGTGAACAGTACAACATCGGCTGGGTGATCACGTGGTCGCGGGCAAGTCGGATCAAGCAACTTCAGCACGGCGAAGATGCAACGAAGCCGCTCAGCACCGAGGTCTTCGCCGGCCTGCCGTTCTGCGAGCAAGCAGCCCGGCTGCCGCGCCACACCGTGCGTCCGGACGAGAACGTGTACACGGTGTTTCGTGTGATGCGAGACCACAGCTATTTCGAGCGCGGGCGTGGGCGGCTGGTCGCGGTTGACTTCAATCGCATCGAACTGGCCGACGTCGAACCCGATGCGGGCGAGGTCGTGATCCGCTTTCACTGGCAACAAGGCTTCGCGTGTGACCCTCCGCTGCCCATCGACCGCGTGGGCGCCACAGGCGATCCCGTCGGGTTCATTCGCGTCCAGGCCACAAGTCCGCTGCGGCGGCTGGTGATCCGCAACAGCTACCGCTGAGAGAGAATCGTGAATGCGGCGGCACGATCGCCAACCTGACTGACGGTGATGCCGGAGTTTGGAGTTCGAATTGCGTCGGAGACTTCGATCCTGCCACTACCGTCACGTGCCCTCATGCCGTCGCCCGCGTGCGCTCTCGCACCGGATGCACAATTTGGAGCTCGTCGTACTCGAACTCTTTGAAGACAAATCTGTACACGTAGCCGTTACTGATCAGGATCTCATGCGAGAAGACTCCCGGCCGCACGACCGCTATCTCGTCGTAGAGCCAGATAGGCTGCTCGTTGTAAAACACCGACGACTCAAGCGGCATCTCCATGGTGGGCTTTTCCGCCAACGAGTAGATCCAGCCTCCCAGTGTAGTCCTTCGCCGCTATTCCGTGCTCCTTCTCTTGCGCCACCATTGTGAGAGTGCGTCCATTGCCATAACAAGAGGCCCGAAGTCGATGACGTTGAACGAGTAATCTCCCGAGAGGGAAACGTCGATCGTGTAGTTGCCCGACACGTCGCCGCTGAACGTGGCGTGGTCGTGCAGCGTCAAAGAATACGCGGCAGATTCCGACACCATCAAGAAGCTGCTTGATCCCGTGGTCGCGATCACAACCAAACTGGCCGATGCCGTCTCGTTCAGCGAAAAGCTCCAGACGCCGCCGGAGTCGGAGAAGTTGGCGCTTTCGTTCCAGGTGAAACTGGCCGGCGCAAGGATGTCCAACGTGTCCCTCGCGCTGCCCCCGGTGTGCGCCGTGATGCTCACAGTATTGTGCCGCATTGAATAGGGTCTGAAATCGGCTTCGGTCGTTTAACCCGCAGCCGCAGGCGAGGTATGGCTGGCGCTTGTTGTGCCTCGCCTGCGGCTGCGGGTTAAACGAATTCGGACCCCTTTCAATGTGGAAATGTGGAGCAAGTACTATCAAAGTGCGTCGCACGCCCGGGGCACTCCACGACGCGACAGCTACCGCCCAGAGGGCGAGCCAACCAGAACGACGCGCAGGTCCATGACGTTCGTGTCGGTAAGGCCGGTCTGCACTAGGCCCCCTACCGCGTCAAAGAAGTGATACGAATTGTGCCGTTGGAGGTAGTCGGCCGGGTCGATTCCGCGCTGCCGTGCCTTGCGCATCAGCGCGGCGTCGGCAAACGCTCCGGCGGCGTCGGTCGGACCGTCTTCGCCGTCGGTGCCGCCGCTCAAGATGACGATGCGTTCGAGGCCGCTCGCATCTAGGTGTTGCGCCGCGGCCAGCACGAGTTCCTGATTGCGGCCGCCTAGCCCGTGATCGTCGCCCAGGCGCACCGTCGTCTCGCCGCCCGAAAGGATGCACACCGGCGGGCCAAGTGGTTTCGCCGTGTCGCGCACACCGCGAGCTAGCCCAGCAAGCACGCGGCCAACTTCGCTCGAATCGCCCTCGATGAACGACGACAGGTTGAGCACGCGATAGCCGAGTCGCCGCGCCGCACGGTCGGCTGCCGCCAGGGCTGTCGCGTTGTTGCCGATCACGCAGTTTGTGACGTGACGCGGCAGACGCTTCAGCGTCTCCGCGTGCTTGCCGGCGGCGCCGTCGCGCATGTAGGCAATCACGGCGGCCGGCACACGATCGGCCAGCCGATGCCGTTCGAGCACCGCCAGCGCGTCGGCGAACGTCGAATGGTCGGCGGCGGTCGGGCCCGATGCGATCACATCAAGCGGGTCGCCGACGACGTCCGAAATGATCAGGCTCACCAGCCAACGACCGCGAAACGATCGAGCCAGTCCGCCCCCCTTCAACTCGGACAGATGCTTGCGCACGGCATTCATCTCGCCGATAGTCGCACCGCTCGAGTGCAACAACGCGGTGACTGTCTGCTTGTCGGCCAGGCTGACGCCTGCGACCGGGGCGGGCATGAGGGCCGACCCGCCGCCCGAAATGAGGCAAAGGGCCAGGTCGTTTGGCCCGAGTGACGAGGCAAGTTCGCGGATGCGTCGCGAGCCTTCGACACCCGCGGCCGTCGGCTTGTTGTCCGGGGCCGACCGCGACGGGTGCAAGTGGATGTGCCGGAGCGGAACGACCGTACTATCCGGCACATTGACGCAGCCTTGCAGTTGAGTGCGCTGCATGAGGTCGCGGCCGAGCACATCCTCGACCGCTCGGCTCATGGCCGCGCCCGCCTTGCCCGCTCCCACAACCACAATGCGGCCGATCGACCGCAACGGTATCCTGATCGGCCCCAGCTCCATCGCGCCGTCGCGAAGTCCGAACGCCGACCCGATCAGTCGCGCCGGCGCGACGGCGTCGACTCCGGCCTGCCAGATCATGCGGGCGTGGTTGCGCAAGATGTGACGCGAGGATTGCACGGTGGGCGATTGTACTCTCGGCCCGATGGCTGGCAACTGGTCCAAACCTAATGCCGATCGGTTGAACAGGAGAAAACAAAGGCTCTGTTATCGTTGCCTCCTGTTCAAATCAACGCGATAGTCTGCGCGCGAGAGGGCAAGCGAGTATTTGGCAGAAGGGCTCAGGCGTTACGGCGACGCCGGTGCGCCGACGACACAGCGGCGGCGGGAAAGTGCAAGATCACCGGCCCGTCGTCGGAAACCACGCGCAGCCTCGGTGTGTTCCACGGCGCGACCGGGCGGGGCGTATCGCCGCGTGCGACCCCAAGGTCGCGCCAGACCGACTCGAACGCCGGGTGGTCAGGCCAGCGCTTTCGTGCACGCCGCAACGCCAACTCGGCCTCGCCCAGTCGACGCATTTCAATGAGGCCGGCGACGTAGTTGTACACAACGTCCGCGTCGTCAGGCGCCGCCGAAAACGCTTCGCGCAACCGGACGAGCGCCTCGCGGTCGTACTTCGACGCGGTGGTCTTGCGCCGCAACCGCTCGAGCGCATACGCACTCGAGTAGAGCGGCTGGCCCGGATCCAACTCCACGGCGCGGCGATAGTGTCGATAAGCCTGCCGCGCGTCGCCGTCGTCGTCCCAATCATGAGCGCATGCCAGCAAGAAATGCGTCTGGCCGGTGGCAGTCCCCGTGGCGAGCGATGCGGCCAAGTGGCGCCGCGCCTTGCCGTAATGACCTTGGGCAAGGTGGATGTCGCCGAGCAAGAACTGCGCTCGTTCGGCCATGTCCGGTGGGATAACACGAAGTCCCAGCAGTCGATTGAGAACTTGCGTGGCCTCGTCGTGACGATCTTGCTCCCACAACGCGCGGCCGCGGTCGAGGAGCGCCTGGCCCAAGTGAATTGACGCCTGCATCGCCATCCTCCGTGATTGGCTGCTGATCAGTCCTTGATCCCAGGCGCGGCCGGCATTCTACGAATCTCGCCCAGTTTTGCAAGCCAAGGCGACTCACAAACTCACAATTTGCAACCAGATTCGACAGCGCGCACAATGACCGGCCCGAAATCTCCCACGTGCAAGCCCCTCGTTTAAGAAAGGCGGCAACATGTTGTTCCAGACTTCGATCCGAAGGCGAGCAATCGTATTGGCGGTCGTCGTGATCCAAGCGACTGGTCTGGTGCGCTGCCGCGCCGATGACCCTGCCGGCCAGAAGACGACGACCTTCGCGACCTCCGAATTTGCCGCGCGGCGGGCCAAGGTGATGCAGGCGATCGGCGAAGACATCGCCGTGATGTGCGGCGTTTACGCCAGCCCGAACGAGTACCGTCGCACGCGGCAACACAACAACTTCTACTATCTGACCGGCGTCGAGACGCCGAACTGCGCGCTGTTGATCGACGGACAGTCCAAACAAACCACGCTGTTCGTACCCACCAGGCGCCGCAGGGCCGCTCTGGACCGGGCGGCCGCCGACACGGGCATCGAGCAGGTAGTCGGCGTCGGCGAGTTCGCTGATCGGATCAAGGCCGCGGCCGATGGGCGCAAGCGGGTTTTCCTGCTGACGGGTCCCGACGAGGGCTACTCGCAATCGCGTGATTCGTTCATTCCGCCGAACGCACAGTCGGCCCTGCCGGGCGACCCGGCCGTCTTGCGGGCACAGATATTCCGCGACAACGTGAAGAAACTCGTCGGCGAACTCGAGACAGCCAACCTGCAGTCGGTGATTGATCCGCTTCGTCGCGTGAAGAGTGCGGCGGAGATTGAGGTGATGCGCCGAGCCGCGCGTATCGGCGCCGAGGGAATCGCCGACGCGATTCGCGGCACGCGGCCGGGGATTCTGGAACGCGAACTCGAGGGCTTGTTCGAGTTGGCCTGCCTGCGCAACGGCGCGCACGGCTCGGCGTGGACCACCATCGTCGCGACCGGACCGAAGATCACCGAGTTCCACTACTTCGACAACTCGCGGCGCATCGGGCCGGGCGAGATGATTCTGGTCGACGCCGGGCCGGACTACGAATATTACTGCAGCGACCTGACGCGCGTCTGGCCGGCCAGCGGCCCGTACCCGCCGCGCTACCGCGAGCTGTACGACAAACTGCTCGAAGTGCATAAGCTGATGATCGCCGCGGTCAAGCCCGGCGTAACTGTCGGGCAGCTTGGCAAAGTGAGGTTGGAAGCCGCCAAGGCGCAGGGAATTGAGCGATTCGTCCTTAATAACTATCCACCCGGCCACTACACGGGCATGTCCGCTCATGATGTCGGCAGCGAGAACGAGCCGTTCGTGCCTGGTGTTGTCTACAACATCGAGCCGCTGTTGCTCGTCGGCTCGGAGAATATCCACATCCGATTTGAAGACACCGTGCTCTGCACCGACACCGGCCACGAAGTTTTCACGCCACTTGAGATCCTGCCTTGGGAGGCGGACAAGCTGCTGAAGATGCGCGATACTCGGCAAACGGGTTCGCGAAACTGACTAAATAGCCTTGCACGATTCTGGGACAGTAGCCCGACGCGCCAGCGAGGGAGCACATGGCGAAATCACAAGAAATCAGGCCCGGTCCCTCGCTGGCGCGTCGGGCTACTGTCCCTGCGGACTCCCAGAATCACGCAAAGCCATTTAGACCGACGGAGTTTCGGATAGCGCCGGACTTTTCTGCTTCGACTTAAAGTTTTCATCGCCCGAAGTACTCGGCAATTTCTCGCGCTGCCTGAGGCGGCACTCGGTCAGAAGGCGATTTGCCCGACGCAAGCTCGAACGCGACGCCGAGTGGCGTGCGGCCCGGCCGGGCGCCGCGCGTGTACGTGCCATCGCCCCAGTGGTCGCCGACGGCGACGAGTTCGAATCGGTCGAGCGCGTCCTTGGCCGTGTCGAAATGGATGTAGCCCATCAACCGCACGTCGTACCCGCGGTCGGCTTTCGACGCATCGGCGTGCGTCGCGATCACGGCCGCGCCGTCGAGTCGAACGCGGATGCCGGCTGAGTTCGCTTCTTCCACCGTGATCGTGAACTTCCGAGAGCGGACCTCCTCACGACCCCACAGCGGCGGCTCTCCGCGCGTGTTGTCGATCAAGTGAAATCGGCAGATGCGCTCGGCGATCTTGTCCGCAAGCGGAAACTGATCGCCTCGTTTTGCTCTCGCCGGCGCGAGCGACCGCCACTCGGACTCGGTGAGCCACAAGTGATCGCGAGCAGCTTCGTCCCCGCGGTTACCTTTGCAGTCGGCGTCGCACAACTCGCCGTTGGCATCGCGGTCGAGCAGTCGAGTGAACACATTGACGATTAGTCCACCGGGCGGCGGCGTGCGCGTGTACCGCGAATCCGTTCGCGCCAACTCCGGCACCGTCACCGCGCCCGGCCGACGCTCCGACTCCGGCAACTTCCGCCACTTGGCCAGCGCGTCCTTGAGCACCTCGCGCATCACGTCCGGCGCTTGACCGGCATTCTTGAACGCGAGCAGCCGTCCGCTGGCCGTAAAGCAGTAGATTCCTTGCCGCGTCGAGCCGCCGCCGGAATCGCGACTCCCGCGCCCCGCCTGGTCCGATACCTTGCGAAAGAACTCGCCCTCCTCGTCCTGCCTCCGCCGCTGATACCAGTCGTCACCGGTGACCGCAATGAAATCCTCGGTCGCCATCCGCACAATTTCCTTATCCGAAAACGCGAGCGCACGGCCCGTGACTCCGTTGTTTCAGGTGCAGCCGAGCGGATGCCCGTCCATCTCCCAGAGCAGAATCGGCTTCCCCTCCCTTGTCGCCTGCCCTCGCGCCTCCCACAAGCTCACGAGCCACGGTATCTGTTCCCACTTCTGCTCGCTCGGTTGCGGCTTGATCAGCTTGTGGAGCTTGGCGAACTGCTCAGGAGTTATCGAGTCGCCGTCGCGCGCCGAGCTTGTGAGAAGAAGAGCGGCGAGCAACCCGAACGCGAGTGGACAGCGACGAACGGTCATGGACTGGTTCTCCTCTGGTAGTGGCTCACAACTGTCTCGACCGCGGTCTGCCAGCGATCAATCATGGCCCGGCGCGCCGGTTGGGACATCGCGGGACTGAAAGTTTGTTCGACCCCGGCCAGCTTCGTCAACTCGGCCGTGCTCGACCACACGCCGGCGGCCAGTCCGGCGAGGAACGCGGCTCCGAGCGCTGTCGATTCGGCTTGGGCAACGCGCTCGATCGGGATGCCAAGCACGTCGGCTTGCAATTGCATGAGACGGTCGCTGCGCACGGCGCCGCCGTCGACGCGCATGCGGCGCACGCCGCCGGGGAAATCGTGCTTGACGGCGTCGATAAGATCGTGGACTTGGAGCGCGAGGCCTTCGAGCGTGGCGCGAGCGAGATCGGCGGCGGTCGTCGCGCGGGTGATGCCGAAGATGGTGCCTTGAGCCTCCGGCATCCAGTGCGGGGCGCCGAGGCCGACCAGCGCGGGGACGAAGACGACGTGGCTGTCGGCATTCGATGCGGCGGCGAGGTCGTTCACTTGCGGGGCAGACTCGATCAGTTTCAGGCCGTCGCGCAACCATTGGATCGCGGCGCCGGCGATGAAGACGGATCCTTCGAGCGCGTACTGCGGACGCGCGTCGGTCGTGGCGGCAAGCGTGGTGAGGAGGCGGGCCTTCGACATGATCGGTTCGAAACCCGTGTGGACGAGCATGAACGCGCCGGTGCCGTAGGTGCATTTCGCGTCGCCGGGCGCGAAACACGCTTGGCCGAAGAGCGACGCCTGCTGGTCGCCGGCCACGCCAGTGATCGGAATGCCGTCGGGCAGAAAATCGAGTCCGCGCGTGCGGCCGAACTCGCCGGAACTGGGCAACACGTCCGGCAACACGGCACGCGGCACCGACAAGAACTTGCACAGTTCATCATCCCACGCGGCGGTCTTGAGATTCAGCAGCAGCGTGCGTGAGGCGTTCGACACGTCGGTCACGTGCCGCACGCCGCCGGTCAGCCGCCACATCAAGAATGTGTCGATCGTGCCAAAGCCAAGTTGGCCGGCGTCGGCTTGCGATCGAACGCCGGTCACGTTTTCCAGAAGCCAGCGCAGTTTCGTGCCGGAAAAATATGGGTCGAGCACCAGCCCGCTCCGCTCCTGCAGCCACGACTCGCGCGACTTGTTCGCCGCGCAGAAGTCCGCCGTGCGACGGTCCTGCCACACGATCGCTCGGTGCACCGGCCGGCCGCTCTTGCGGTCCCACAGCACGGTCGTCTCGCGCTGATTCGTGATCGCGATCGTGACGATATCGCCGGTAGAGATGTTCGACTGCTCGATCGCCTGCTTGGTCAGCGTTCCGACGGCTGCCCAAATCTCCTCCGCGTCGTGCTCCACCCAGCCCGGTTTCGGGTAGTGCTGCGTGAATTCCGCTTGGGCCGATCCGACTGCGCGGGCCTGCGCATCAAACAAGACGACCCGCGTGCTCGTCGTGCCCTGGTCGATGGTCAGAATGTATGGTCGAGGCATGTGTCCTCCAGACGGCTTGAAGGCAATTCACTTCCTTTTACGCGCCGACAGTCGTTCTAACAATGATGCGTTGGTTTGCAGCGGGTGAATTCGTTACAAGGCGAACCACTCGGATTGCACATCATAAGCCGGTGATTCATACCATCGCCGCGCAGACCATGTTCGAAATCCGAGCGAGGTACCGCCCCTCCGGCTCCTGCGGCTGCGTTGTGAAAAGCACGAGGAATGCGTCGGCGTCCGGATCGATCCACACGAGCGTCCCGGTCGCGCCCCAGTGCCCGAATGCTCGCGGGCCTAGGAGGTCGCCGAAGTTCGCGGAATGCCCCGGCCAGTTGAGTCGCCAGCCGAATCCCCATGGCCGCGTGCGCCGGTCCTCTTCGGGCACGGCCGGCATAGGCTGAAGCTGGTTGGCCGTCATCGCGCGGGCGGCGGCGGGACTGAGAAGCGACGAGCTTGGAGAATCGAGGCTGGAGTACCGAGAATCGGCCGCCGAGCGCTGTCCGAATCCGAACTCAACCTTGCCCAGTCGCTGCGTCGGGCCATCGCCTTTCAGTGAGTCGATGAACAACTGGCAGATCATCGCGAACTCGCGCGGAGTCGTAAGCAGGCCGCCCCACGGCACGCCGAGGCTGCGCCAGTAGCGTGTGTTCCAGTTCCAGTCGGCGTCGGCCTGCTGCGCGTCGAGCCGGACGTGAGCGATGCGGTCGGCCTTGGCCGGCGATCCGGTCCACCAGCCGTCGGACGCGCCGAGCGCCGTGTCTTTGAGGCCGAGCGGCTGGAAGAGTTCATCGCGCAGGAAGTCGCTCAGCGACTTTCCTGTCACGCGCCGCAGCACCTCGGCCAACATCAAGATGCCCATGCTCTGATATTGCACGGCCGTGGCCGGCGCGAAATCGGGTTTCACCTGGCACGTGCCGCGCACGAACGCATCGAGCGGAGCATGTTCGCTGCGCAGCTTGATGTTCTCGGGCAACTGATCGGGCAACCCGGACGTGTGGGTCATCAGGTGCCGCAACCTGATCTTGTCCTTGCCGTGCGGCGCGAACTCGGGCACGAACTCCACGACCAAATCGTCTAACTCGATCTGACCGCGCTCGACGAGCATCATGACCGCGGTGACCGCGATCGGTTTGGTGGGTGAGGCGATGAGGAAGATCGCGTCGTCGGGCATCGCCGGCGAACTCATGTCGGGCCGGTGTCGGCCGAACACGCGCGGTTCGAGCATCTTGCCGTGCCGCCCAATCGCGATGCCCGCGCCTGCGATCCGGTCTTCGTGAGTCCATTCGGTCAGCCGCGCGTACACCCGGTCGATGCGGGCCGCGTCGAAGCCGATCGAGGCCGGCCGAGCAATCTCGAGCATGGGGCTTGCCTTTCAACGTCAATTGGCAGTACTAAGTACAGTGCCGCATTGAATAGGGCCTGAAATCGGCCTCGGTCGTTTAACCCGCAGCCGCAGGCGAGGCATGGCTGGCGCTTGTTGTGCCTCGCCTGCGGCTGCGGGCTAAACGAATTCGGACCCCTTTCAATGTGGAGCGGTACTAAGTTGTCTCGTGCAACCATCAACAGTCGACCAATGGCCACTGACCACGCCATCGGGCAGCGACCAGTTCACCGACTCGAAACTCGTTTGTAAAGGATGACCTGCCATGTTCGGACCCCGCCTGCCGTACCGCTACGATCATTACACTTGGCTCGAAATGCGCGACGTGGTGAAACGCGACCCGCAACCGGTCGTGATCATCCCCGTCGGCTCGGTCGAGGACCACGGCCACCACCTGCCGCTCGACGTGGACAATTTCACGATCGGCTCGATCTGCGACGAGGCGGCCCGGCGGGCGCCGGACAACTGGAGGAACGCGACCTCTTGACCTATCACGGCGACGCTTATACTCAGTACCGCTCCACATTGAAAGGGGTTCGAATTCGTCTAACCCGCAGCCGCAGGCGAGGCACAACAAACGCCAGCCATGCCTCGCCTGCGGCTGCGGGTTAAACGACCGAGGCCGATTTCAGACCCTCAATGCGGCACTGTACTCAGTACCGTCGGCGAGTCGGCATGTTGGCGCCACGGCTGTTGAAAGGCGACGATCAGCGGTGAACTGCGACCAGCAGTAACCCGGTTTGCCCACGATTTTTTTCTGGACATCCGTGTAGTGATCGCATATACACTCCCACGCCCACCATGGACTGAAGGTCGGGTCCGGCGTGACGGATCACCTCTCGCACCACCTCAATTGGGCCGCCGCTTAGGCGACCGGAGGGACAACAATGGTAAGAGCTCGTTGGTTCGCGGTTGGTTTGCCTTGTGCGCTGGCGCTGGCATTGGCCGCCGGTTTGGGCGCCGCACAGGAGCCGAAGAAGGACGGGGACGGTAAAGCGACAGACAAGGGCAAGGCCAAACGGAAGACATCCTTGCCAAACTACTTCGCCCAGATCGGGCTGTCGCCCAAGCAACAGGACGACATACGCAAGGTTGTCGAGGAGTACGACGCGAAGGTCGAGGCCTTGAGGAAACAGATCGAGGAGTTGGAGGCCGAGAAGTTGGAGAAATGCGAGGCGGCTCTGACGGACGGACAGAAGACAGCGCTGAAGGAACGCCGTGTAGCGGCCGAAGCGGAAAAGAAGGCCAAGAAGGCGGCAAAGACGGCCAACGGCGATGAGAAGAAACCCGACGAGAAGAAGTAGGTCACCTGAGTCGGCTGAAACACCACGAGGGCGGCAGCCTGGCGGTTGTCGCCCTCATGCTGTTGTGGACCTGTCGGTTCTCACAAAACGGGCGCGACGAGCCTTAGTCTTGGTACTATGGCACATTGAATAGGGCCTGAAATCGGCTTCGGTCGTTTAACCCGCAGCCGCAGGCGAGGCACGACAAACGCCAGCCATGCCTCGCCTGCGGCTGCGGGTTAAGCGAATTCGAACCCCTTTCAATGCGGCGCTGTACTTAGCTTTGCTTAGGCCTTCGTGGATGCCCTTCGCTCCATTGGCTCCCTGCGATTGTGTCGCCGATGGCATGGGTCAGGTGTTCGAGTGACCCGGGGGCGAGCACGGCGATTTGGCTCTGGTAGATTGGCTTGTCGTAGGCCGCTCGCGTGGGCAGGTAGGCTGGACGCGAGCCGTTCGTTAGCGTGGCGACGATGATTGGCGTGGCGGGAAATCGCTCGCGCAGTGATCGCTGCAGCAAGTGGTAATGTTCACCTTCGACGGCAACCCACACCGCGTCGCCCACGCTCAGCACCGCGACCGGCAGCGGGAACGTCGTGCCGGGCGGCAGGTTGCTCAGGCGGCCGAGCAGCCGCGTCACTCGCTCGGCCATCGCTCGCGCGGTGCGTGCCTCGGCGTCATTGCCAGCGCGGCGCGCCGATGCTTCGCGCTGTTGCCATTCGTCGAGTTGCCGTTGCGTTTCATCGTGCGTCGGCAGGTCGGTGCGATACGGCAGTTCGCAGCGCCACTGATCGAACCGCCATCGTTGGTGCGCCAAGGTGCGTGCGACATCGACTGCGACATGCCGCCAGGTTCCGATCGTCGCGCCCGACGTGACCGGGCCGGCGTATCGGAACAGCGTGCCAGCCGGCGGCAGCGACTCGATCGCGGCGAGTGCGGCATGGCCGAGTTGCCGGCCGTTGCGGTCGGCGACTGCCGGATCGCCGACGAATCCGTCGCGCGGGCCGAGGTCGCCCGACGCGCCCTGCAGAAACACGCACGGAGCGCCGGTCGTCCGCTCAACGACCTCGCGCATCGCGCCGGGATAATCGGGGCTGATCAGCGTGTTCTGCCAGGCGAGCGTCGTGGGGTGGCAGGCGTAGTTGACCATCGTGGCGAGCAGCTTGCCGTCGGGCGCCGTTGCCCGAGCTATGAGCACCGCGTCGTCGGCGGGGCCATCGGGGTTGAATCCGCAGACGAACTGGCCGCTGTCGGCATCCCATAGGTCTCGATGAGCGGCGAGCGTGCAGCGGCCCGTCGCATAGGCGATCGCGGCCGGCTGCACTTCGCGCCGCGCCTGAGTGACGATCGCCGAGATCGACCGCGCGAGGCTGTCGAGGTACGCGGGCACCAGGTCGCCGCCGGGCAGGTTCACGCGCTCGAGGCCCATCAGGCCGGCCGCGTGGGTGTGCGAAAACGCGACGAGCAGCCGCTCGCGTGCAGCGCCGGTCGCCGCCGCGACGGACCGAAGCAACTGGTCCATCTCGCGACCCCAGAGCAGACAATGGTCGACGGCGATGAACACGACTTCATCGTCGGCACGGGTCTCGTCGCACGGGCGCAGCACGAGCGCGGTCGCCGTGAGCGGCCGGTGTACGCCGGTGGCGCGATCGTGCGTGGCGGCGCCCCACATGCGGTGATAGATGCCGACCGGCGGCGTTACATCGCACCGGGCGGTCCCCAAGCGACAAAGACTCTGAGGCGTTTCGATCTGCGGCATGGCGACTCACTTCAGTTCGACGACGATGTTGCGCCACGGACGATCGCCGACGTTGACGGCCTCGTGAACGTCCTCGCCGGCGACCGGTCGCCAGTGGACCTCGCCGTCCCTCATGGCCTTGGGGCTGCGTCGGCTGCCGTCGGCATCGACGCGGGCGAGCATGCCGTCGCCGATCACGACGTAGAGGTAATCGGTTGTGTGCCGGTGCATGCCGGTGCTCTCGCCCGGCGCGAGCCGCAGGTCCCAGACCCGCACTCGCTCGTTCTCGAACAACAGTCTGGTTCCCACTTCAGATGCTACAGTCGTCGGGTTCATCGTGCTGACTCCTCGTGTCTGGCAGCGGTACAACTCGAACGTAGCGTGGGCGTCCCGCCCGCGAAAAGAAATCGTTGGCGAGACGCTGACGCCACGAGCCTCGTGTCCGCTGAGTTTGACGTAGCGGCGGGGCGGCCATTATAATCCGATTCCCATGCAGGGAGCATAAAGTAACGCCCTCGCAAAGGACTGCCCATCCAGGGTATTCCCCGAACCGGGTTCTCGCGACACAGCCCAGGAAGGACTATGGCCAAGCACATATTTGTGACCGGTGGCGTGGTGAGTTCGTTGGGCAAGGGATTGACGGCGTCGTCGATCGGCATGTTGCTCGAACGGCGCGGCCTGACCGTGCGCCTGCAGAAGTTCGACCCGTACATCAACGTCGACCCCGGCACCATGAGTCCGTACCAACACGGCGAGGTGTACGTGCTCGACGACGGCTCCGAGACGGACCTCGACCTGGGTCATTACGAACGGTTCACCAACGCGCCGCTGACTCGCGAGTGCAACTACACCACGGGCAAGATCTATTCGTCGGTGATCGAAAAGGAGCGGCGCGGCCAGTACCTCGGCCGCACCGTGCAGGTGATTCCGCACGTGACCGACGAGATCAAGGCATCGGTGCGGGCGCTGGTGCGCGACGACGTCGACATCGTGATCACCGAGCTGGGGGGCACGGTCGGCGACATCGAGGGCCTGCCGTTCCTCGAAGCGATCCGCCAGTTCGGGCGCGACGCGGGCAAGGAGAACTGTCTGTACATCCACATGACGCTGGTGCCGTACCTCAAGGCGGCCGAAGAGGCCAAGACCAAGCCGACCCAGCACTCCGTCGAAAAACTCCGCGAGATCGGCATCCAGCCGGACATTCTGATCTGTCGCACCGAACAACCACTCGAAGACGACGACCGCGAGAAGATCGCGCTGTTTACGAACGTCGAAAAACGGGCTGTGATCGAAGAACGAGACAAGGAGTACTCGATCTACGAGGTCCCCTTGAGCCTGGCCGACAACAAGATCGATCAACTGATCGTCGAGAAGCTGCAGCTTCAGGCCGGGCCGCTCGACATCAGCGATTGGCGCGAACTGTTGCGCAGAGTGCTGAACCCCGAACGCAAGGCGACCATCGCCGTGGTTGGCAAGTACGTGCGGCACAAGGATGCGTACAAGTCGATCTACGAGGCGCTTGACCACGGCGGCATCGCCAACGAGTCGCGGGTCGTAGTGCGGCGCGTCGAAAGCGAGGAGATCGAGAAGCAAGGGGCCGACCGGCTGCTCGCCGGCGTCGACGGCATCCTCGTGCCGGGCGGGTTCGGCACGCGCGGCACCGAGGGCAAGATCGAAGCCGTGCGGTACGCGCGCGAACACGGCGTGCCGTACTTCGGCATCTGCCTGGGCATGCAGTGCGCGGTCATCGAGTTTGCTCGTAACGTGCTCGGCATGGAGCAGGCGAACAGCACGGAGTTCGATCGCGAGTCGCCGTTTCCGGTCATCTGCATGATGGAACAGCAGAAGACGTTGACGCGCATGGGCGGCACGATGCGATTGGGGGCATATCCGTGCAAGCTCCAGCCGGGCAGCCGCGCCGCGCGGACCTACGGCAAGTCGCTGGTGCATGAGCGCCATCGGCATCGGTACGAGTTCAACAACACCTATCGCGACCAGTTCACGGCGGCGGGCATGCTCACCAGCGGCGTCAGCCCCGACGGCACGCTCGTGGAGATGATCGAGATCCCCGAACACCCGTGGTTTCTGGCAGTGCAGTTTCATCCGGAGTTCAAGTCGAAGCCGACCGCGGCCCACCCGCTGTTCGCCGGGTTTGTCGAGGCGGCGCTGGCCCACCAGGCGGAAGAGTCGGCGAACGTGGCCGGGGAGGTCGAAGCGTAGGCAAGCCATGAGCGACGAACCAAAGCAGCCGGCCGAAAAGAAGATCATCGTCGACGAGGGCTGGAAGACTCAGGTCGAACACGAACGGGAGTCGGCCGCAAAGGATGAACCAATTCAACCGCGGCAGCGAATGGCGGTGCCGCCCGCGAGCATGTCGTTTCTCTTCACCACACTGGCCACGCAGGCACTCATCGCGTTGGGATTGGCGCCGAACCCCTTCACCCACAAGACCGAGAAGGACATGGACCAGGCCAAGCACTTCATCGACATGCTCGACGTGCTGGAACAGAAGACTCGCGGCAACCTGACGGCCGACGAGAAGAGTCAGCTTGACTCGCTGCTGTTTGAGCTACGAATGCACTTCGTTCAGAGTCGCGGTTGACCGTCCACGGGTCACGCGCGAGCGGTTCCACGGGGTCAGCAGTGAAAAAGCTGCGGCGGACTCCTTGACTGTCGCCTGATACCGGGTTAGTTTCGATGTCGAATCTGAGATGGGTTGGATGCGTCTGCCCAGACCCAGCGTGCGGGGAGGGCGAGAACCGGTCGGAGGTTCGCCGGCTTCCCTTCAAAGTCAGACCCTGGCTGCGATCGGTACTGACCCGGAGTCTGTTCCACGAGGGGATTTGTGTCATGGATCGGAAAAGGCAGCCTAATTGCCCGCCCACGGTCTTGTCGCTGAACGGGCGGAAGGGGAGCGGCGTGAGTTTGGAGCTTGGGCGGCAACGTGCGGCGACCGGCCCGGTCGCCATTCGACTGCGTCACATCTCGACAGCCGCGCTGTGCAGCTTGGCCGTCGGTTGCGTGGTACTCGGTCTGGGCATTGCGAGCGATGCACTGTTCGGAGCGCAAGAGCAATCGCCCGGCGCCGAATCGAAAAAGGACGACTCCAAGCAAGACCAAGGCAAGACCGACGAACCCGCGGCCAAGAAACCCGATGACCAGACGCCCAAGAGTCTGCGCGAGATGGGCATTCCGACCGACCAGGAGCCGTGGAAAGGCACCCGGTCGAAGCGCGATCCCGTTGAATCGCTGACCATCTCCAAGCCGATCCCCGTGCCCGATCCCAAGCCCGAGGAACGTCGCAAGTTCGAGGAACTCAAAAAGAAGTCCGATTTCAAACAAGAAGACCTCGAACTGCTCGACCGCATGACGCGCTATCAGGTTTTCAGCCTGACCCGCCTGGACGGACCGTGGAAGACTAATCGCGACGAGATCGAGAAGATTCTCGACAACGAAGGTTTCGGCACCGACAAGTTCCGTAGGGAATACAAGTCGCTGCTCCAGAAGTACCTGATGCAACTCTTGGACAACCACCTTTGGACCCGAGTCAACGCCATGAAGTTGCTGGCGAAGCTCGAAGACGAAGGAAACATCGACCTATTCGTCAAACAGATACGCGACCCGCAACAGCACGAGGCCGTGAAGCTCTGGGCGATCAAGGGTATCGGTCAGTTGGGACAGCGTCGCATCAGCCAGGTTGATCTCGAGGCGCGGGCCGTGGCGGCCTTGCTCGACACATTGACTCACAAGGCAGAGCTGCAGTCGTTCACGCGCCAGACGATCGTCCAGGCCCTCGGCGCCGTCGGGCGACCGATGCGCACGGCGATCAAGAAGGACTGTGAGGTCTCCATTGAACTGCTCAAGATCATGCGCGATCCGGCCAATCGCCGCTGGGACCGACACGAGGCCATGATCGCACTGGCTCAACTTCAGATTCCCGCCGACATCGACTACAACTTCCAACTGGTGGCCCATGAGATCGGCCAGTTCGTGGCCGACGCGTCGGCCGCCGCCCTGCGCGATCCGGCGATCGACGATCTGCGCACGCACCTGTTCCTGGTCTTTGCGTACGAGTCGCTGGTCGGCAAGCAGCGAGTGGATCCTGTCAGCAAGGTCGACGTCTTCTGGCTTGCTGACAAGGCGAAGCGCCACCCCATCGCCAAGACGAAAGGCGACCCCGAGTATGTCCGCGCACTCGGCGAAATGGTTCACAAGCTCGCCGGCACGTCGCTAATGGTCTACAAGATCAACCAGAAGCCCGAGAACCTCGACGCCAGGATCAAGCAGATTCGTGCTGAACTGAAGGGAATGGGGTTTGATCAGCAGATCAATGAACTGAACAGTCTCTTGCAGGCCAAGCAGCCCCGTTCAACCAAACTGACCCCGGAGGCTCCCGATCTCGGTCCGCCGCCGCAAGTGGCCGGCCCGGCCAAGCCCGCCGAGAAACCCGCTGAGCCGCCCAAATCGGCCGATGCGCCCGCCGCGAATGGCACCGGTCCGTCGGCGCCGTAGCGGTTGGGCAAGCGCCCCGCGTCTACTCGTGGGTCAGCACCGCCATGTGAGTCAGCCCGACGCGCAGGTCAAGCCGCTCGGCGAGCTGCGCTTCCAGGCTCCAGAGCCGGCTGAGCAATCTGGACGCGAGCGCCGGCACCGGCCGTCCGACGTCGCTGCCGTTCTCGCCGCGTGTGCAGTGATCGGCGAACCACCGCGCGAGCACCAGCGGCAGCGCCAAGACGACGTTGTACCGCCCGCAGTGCAGGACGCGCAGCCCTGCGAGCCGGAACGCCTCGTGCAGTCGTCGCGCGTCGTAGCGCCGCACGTGGTGCAGGTGCTCGTCGTGGCTGGAATAGGCCCACGAATACGCCGGCGTGGTGATCAACAACCGCCCGTCGCCCGCGAGCACGCGACGCATTTCAGCGAGCGCTCGCACGTCGTCAGGCACGTGCTCGATCACATCCGTTGAGACGACCAAATCGAAACTGCCGGCGCGAAACGGCAGCCGGCACAGGTCGCCCACGCTCACCCGATCACAACCACGCAACCGGCTCATCGCCACCGCCTCGTGGTCCAACTCGACGCCAAACCCCGCGCCGATCTGCGAGTAGTCGGCCAGGTTGACTCCCGTGCCGCTGCCCGCGTCCAAAACGCGCGGGCGGACCAGGTGCCCGGCGAACCGTCGCACCAGGCCGCGAATCAGCCGGCGGCGGTTCACAAACCACGGGTGAGCTTCCTCAGCCCGCGCCATAAACTCGTATTCGTTGCGATCCATAGACGAAACCTGTATGGTCAGTCTATCACGTGAGCCAGATGAGGCCAGCGACTATGTCCGAACAAGTCCTACGATCCGTCTGTCCGCTCGATTGTCCCGACGCCTGCGGGATGTTGGTCACGCTGCGCGACGGCGTCGCCATGCGGCTGCGCGGCGACCCCGATCATCCGTTCACGCGCGGCTTCCTCTGCGGCAAGGTGTCTCACTACCTCGAGCGAGTCTATCACCCGGACCGGATCAATCGCCCGCTGCGCCGCGTGGGACGCAAGGGCGAGGGGCGATTCCAGCCGATCACGTGGGACGCCGCCATCGACGAGATCGCACGCCGCTTCCGCGACATCGCCGATTCGCCCGACGGGCCGCAGGCGATTCTGCCGTACAGCTACGCCGGCACGATGGGCAAGCTGCAGGGGTCGAGTCTCGATCGCCGCTTCTTCCATCGACTCGGAGCGTCGCTGCTCGATCGGACGATCTGTGCCACCGCTGGCACCGCGGGCTATTCGGCCACGATCGGCTCGACCGTCGGCGCCGACCCCGAAAGCTTCATCCACTCGCGATACATCATTAACTGGGGATCGAACACCGCGGTTTCGAATCTGCACCTCTGGACGATCATGCACCGCGCCCGCAAGCAGCATGGCGCGCGGATCGTCACGATCGACCCGTACCGCTCCGACACCGCGGCCAAGAGCGATTGGCATCTGGCGGTCCGGCCGGGCACGGACGCGGCACTGGCTCTGGGAATCATGCACATCGTCTGGCGCGACGGGCTGGCCGACGACGATTACCTCGCACGCTACACCGTCGGCTGGGAGGAGCTGCGTGAGCGGGCGCTGCGCGAGTTTGGGCCGGCCCGCACGGCCGAGATCACGGGTCTCGATGCGGCCGACATCGAGCGGCTCGCCCGCGAGTATGCCGCCACGAGGCCGGCGGTGATCCGCATTAACTACGGGCTGCAACGGCATCGCGGCGGCGGCATGGCGGTACGCACAATCGCTTGCCTGCCCGCAGTGATCGGCGCGTGGCGTCACACGGGCGGCGGGGTCCTGCTCTCGACAAGCCGGCTGTTCCCATTCAACCTCGACGCGCTCGCGCGGCCGGACTTGATCCCGCCCGGCACTCGCACCATCAACATGGTACAACTGGCCGAGGCCCTGGCCGGTGAGTTGCCTGGGCCGCCGGTGCGAGCGCTTTACGTCTACTGCGCGAATCCCGCCGCCGTCTGTCCCGATCAATCGCGCGTGCTCGACGGCCTGCGGCGCGACGACCTGTTCACCGTCGTTCACGAGCAATTCCTGACCGATACGGCCGACTACGCCGACATCGTGTTGCCTGCCACGACGCACCTGGAGCACTTTGACCTGTATGGTTCGTACGGCCACTACTACGTGCAGGCGCACCGGCCGGCGATTGCGCCGCTCGGCGAAGCCAAGTCGAACAACGATGTGTTCCGAATGCTGGCCGGGCGGCTTGGGTTTGAGGACGAGCTGTTTCACGTGAGCGACGAAGACCTCTGTGGCCAGGCCCTGGGCGATGCGCGATTTGGCGGGCTTTCCGCGGAGGAACTGGCCGACCGCGGGTTCGCGCGATTGAACGTGCCGCGCGACTACACGCCGTTCGCAGCCGGTCAGTTCCACACGCCGTCGGGCAAGTGCGAGCTGCGCAACGAACGGCTCGCAGCCGCCGGGCTGGATCCGCTGGCTGGCTACACTCCGGCGGGCGAGGACCCTCGTGAGCGGCCCGATCTGGCGGCGCAGTTTCCGCTGCAGCTTGTGTCGCCGCCTTCGCCGCACTTTTTGAACTCGACGTTCGTCAACTGTGGCACACACCGACGACTGGCCGGCGAGCCGACGCTCGAAATCCACCCGACCGACGCGGCCAGCCGCGGCGTCCGATCGGGTCAAGCGATTCGCGTGTTCAACGCCCGCGGGTCGTTTCGTGCGCGCGCGGTGGTCGGCGAAACGGTCCGCGCCGGCGTTGTGGTCGCTCTGGGAATCTGGTGGAACAAACTCGCGCCGGACGGCCGCAATGCGAACAGCACCACCTCAAGCGGACTGACCGACATGGGCGGCGGCGCCGTGTTTTTCGACAACCTCGTGCAGGTGGAACGCGTCTGACGCCGGGCGCCTTCGTTGATCTACCGCACGCGGCAGGTTTGACTCGTTTAACGCGGCGCCGCAGGCGACCTCAGAGGCACAATCCCGGCCATGTTCTGCCGGCGCCTTCGGCTGGGCGTCAAACGAAAACGTCTCATTGACGGCCGCGTGCGGTATAGAAACATTGGAACGTCGGACACGCTGGATCGCCCCAGTTGACAAATGGTCGGCGGCGGTTACAGTACGCTCCACAATCATGCCGGCGGCGGTTCGGGGGGGATTCAGATCCAATACGACCCAGCTCGATGAGACGCTATCGGACAACGTAGCTGGGCCTTCAGATTCTCGAAATCACCTTTCTCGGACCGTGCAACCCGTTCACCCTTGCACGAAGGAGGCGCCATGCGAACGTTGGCCTCTTGGTCTCGTCGCGGTCTGGGTCCTAGAGCGATTCGTGAACGGCGGCGCCGGCGGCCGGTGTCGACACACGTCGAGCGACTCGAGGAACGGACGCTCCTTGCCACGATCTTCGTCGATGACACGAACTTGCCAGGGCCGGGCACCGGCACGGCGGGCGACCCGTTTGTGAGCATTCAGAGCGGCATTAACGCAGCCGTTGCCGGCGACGATGTCAGTGTGGCGCCGGGGTTGTACGCCGAGAACATTGCGATGAAGACCGGCGTCGATGTGCGCGGCGCGGGTCCTGACCAGACAACGATCAGGGGCGCGGCGTCCGTTAACGGTGTGGTGCTCTTTGACAGTGTGACCGACGCCACACTATCGGGGTTCTGGATCACCGTGGACGCGCCGGTCGCGGGCGTGGATCGCGCCGTGGTATTTCAGACGGCTGGCGACGCCACGGCAGCGATCGAATTCTGCGTCATCACCGACACGCAATACGGCATCTTCGTCGATGTACCGGCGACGGTCCGCAACAACACGCTCGTCGGCAACCTCGACGAACAAGGCATCTACGTGGGCAACAACCCGACCGACGCCACGATCGTCAACAACATCATCGTGGGCTATTCGCTGGCGGGTATTCACGTGGTCGCTGGCGCCACGCCGCCCAACCCGATCATCAAGTTCAACGACGTGTTCAACAACGGCACGAACTACCTGAACTTCGCCGACCAGACGGGAATGAACGGCAACATCTCGGCCGACCCACTGTTCGCCGGCGCGGTTGACTTTCATTTGCAAGTCGGCTCGCCGGCGATCGACGCGGGCGACCCCGCCAGCCCGCCCGACTCCGACGGCACGCCGGCCGACATGGGCGCGTTTCCGTTTGCGCCGCCCGTCACGTTCACGATGCCGGCCGACGCGCTCTACGTCGGCGAGTTTGTGAAGGTGCCTGTGTCGATTGCGGCGTCGTCCGGACTGACTATGGACGACCTGAAGTTCAGCGTGCTCGAAGGGCCGGCGGGCGGCGAGGTGTCGCTGTCGCGCGACGCCACGTTCAATCTGGCGATGCCCGACATCATGCTGCTGGGCGGTTTCCAGGAGGGCACGTATCACCTGCAGGCGATCCGCACGGCCACCGCCGTTGTGGTGGGCACGGGCGAGTTCATGATCACGTCGTTCGACACGAACGATGCCGCAGGGCCGGGGTTGTGGGTCGACGGCGAGGTCGAGCAGCAATTCGTCGCCGGCGCGGCCTGGGGCGGCGGGCCGGCCGGTCCACAAAACGTCAACGTCATTCCCGCGACCGGCACGCGACGCGTCGCCATCCTGTTCGTCGACACGGCAAGTCAGCGCTACACCAACGACGCCCCCACGCTTCAGGGGTTTCGCGACCGGTGGGAAGACGAGACCGAGGACGGCGTGACCATGGGCGGCAAGACCTTCAGCGTCGATGATTTCTACCGCGAGGTTTCGTACAACAACTTCAACATCACCGCGGACGCCTTCGGGCCGGTAAGCCTCTCAGGCAATTGGACCGACTACTTCGTCATGGACTCGGGCGGCAACTGGGCGCCGCGCTCCCAGCTTTGGAGCGCCGGCATCACGGCCGGCGATTCGGTTATCAACTACAACAACTACGACAGCGTCGTGTTCGTCTCGCAGGAAGTACCGGCCAACGCCATGGCGGGCACACCGTTCATGTTTGCCTGGCCCTACGCCAACGGCGGCACCTTCTCGACGGCCGAGGGAAACAAGACGCTGGGAGTCATCTCCATGCCCAACCAATGGGGCACGGCGGCCACGGGCGGGGCGACGCGATTCATTCACGAGACGCTGTCGCATGAGTTGGGCCACAACATTGGGCTGCCCGACCTATACACGCCGAGCGTGCCGATGCCGAACCCCAGTGCGCCCAACCAGGTGCGCAACGTGGGCGGCTGGGACATGATGGATACCGACGACGCGCTTCCGCATTTCTCGGTGGCCAATCGCATGATGCTCGGGTGGGTGAACCCGGCCTGGATACAGACCTTCAACTTCGCCAACGCGGGCGGGCCGGTCGACCAAACCGTGACCCTCAGTCCGATCGAGAACGGGGCGCCGCCCATGGGCCGGTTCGTGGGCCTGGAGATTCGCATCGCCGACGGACTGAGCCGTCGTGAAGTTGCCTTGCTCGCCGGGACTGCCCGTTGAACCGGCTGCCGCGAAATCCTCGCCCGCGAACTCGAACATGAGCGGGATTTGCCGCGTCTCGCCGGGGTCGAGCGTGACCCAGCGGTTGCCGATGTAGGTGCGGTACGCCGGGTTGGTCTGCGAGACCGTGATGAACACGCTGGTTCGCTCGGAGTACGGGTTGCCGACCGTCATCGAGCTGATCTCGCGCGACGCCGGCGAGGCCGTGGCCGAGATGAAGCGGTCGTAGTTCGACTGCGCGATGTTGTTCAACTCGGTCATTTCGACGACGCCCGGGTTCATCGGCACTTGGTAGAGCGGTATTCGCACGATGATGCAGAAGTGGCCCGATGGCGGCGGGGTCCACGGCGCGGTGAACTCGACGGTCGCGCCGGCGCCGATGTTCTTGGTGTCCGACCCGATGAACGTTTCGGGTGCGCCGCCGACGGTGTAGTCCTTGACAAAAAAGTCGGCTCGAACGCCGGGCGCACCGATGTTGCCGTTGTTCTTGATCTTCGCCACCACGGTGTTCGGGTTGCCTGCCCACGGCACGTTGAACCACGCGGGGTCGGCCATGTTGCGCGCGTTGCGCACCTCGATGTCCGGACTCTGCCACTGCCGGTCGGCGCTGGCCGGCCACGGTCGAATCGACGGGTCGGGCCGGCTGTTCACGCCGTAGCGCACGCGCACGTCCGCCTTGGTGCCGTCGATGCTGCTCACGTCGAGCTTGAACTCGACCGGGAACCCAGGCGTGCTGAAATCGGTCTGCTCGAAGTCGCCGCCGTTGCTGAGCACGCTGCCGTCCATGTCGGTGTCGTTGGGCACGAGCAGAATCGTGGGCCGGGAGATCGGCGCCACGTACGGCGGCGACGCCACGTCCGTACACACCACGTTGTTCGGATTGACGATCTGATCGCCGATCTGTGCGGCCTGATCGACGCGATACTCACAGTAGTAAGGCGTCCCCCAGATTCTGAAGCGCGCGCCGAACGATGTGCAGATCGTCGGCCTGATTCGCAACCCCGACAGTCCCGACCCGCACGCATGGACGTTGTTCGACGGCGGGCAGGTGCAGGTCGTGACGGGCCGCGCGACGGAGTTCGAGGACTTCCGCCAGAACGCCGACCCCGCAGCGGCCGCCGGCACGGTGCTGGTGCAGGACTCGCACCGCATGGTCACCGGCCGCGTTGTGACCCAGGACACAGGCGCCGCCGTCCCGGGCGGCAAGGTGCTGGTGCGGCTCACGTCGGCGTCGGGCCAGGACGTCGACTATGTCGAGGCCGCGGTCGCGCCGTCCGGCCAGTTCCAGGCCGTCGTGCCCGGTGGCTGGAAGAAGGCTGTTGCCTTCTACGTGCCGCCGGCGGGATTCGGCGAGGCGACCAGCGGTGAGATCGAAAACAGAGAACTGCAAGAGATCGACGCGCCGTTCACGATCACCGGGCCGAACTCGGTGCCCTTCCACCTGTTCAACGTCATCACCGACGGCAAGATCGAGACCCAGGTGCGATGGGACGGCGATGATCCGCTCAAGGTGTCGCTGATCGGTCGCCGACCGGGCCAGAACGACGTGGCCGCACCGTTTGCCGAGGCCGTGGGCACGTCGCCGCTCGTGATCTCGTACGACGCGACGCCCGACGACGTCGCACGCGGCGTCAACTGGCGGCTCGCGATCATGGACCCCAGCGGCGGCGATGCGATCGGCGTCATGGGGACCGTCCACATCACGACCCCGGCCGACTCGACGATCCGGCCCAAGTTCGAGCGCGAGCGGGTGCAACTCCGCAGCGGCGACCTATGGCCCAACGAAGCGCTCACGACGCAGTTCATCGCCGACCTCGCCTCGACCACTACTGGCGGCCTGCACGGACTGATCTCGCTGAACCGCGTGTGTACCTGCTACGACGCGATGGCGCTCCAGCGCCAAGGCGTCGAGCGGCAGAGCTTCCTGCCGAACAACAACGCCTTCGGACTGGTACGCGCCCATGCAAGTCCGGCCGACCCGTTCCTGCAATCGGCGCTCCGCGCCCTCACACCGCTCGAACCGGAAGACAAGATCGACCCCAACATCCTGCTGGGCAACTTCGATCCGTTCACGATCATCGAAGGCACCGACACGCTCCCGACCTTCCGTAACTTTGTGCTCAACGCCGACGGCACGCTCGACCTCGCCGTGCTGTTTGCACAAGACACGCCGCTCAAGCAGATCCTCGAGATACTACGCGAACAGACCAACGAGTTCGTACCCATCACGGACCTGTTGTGGCAGGTGAACATCGCGCCCGGACGGCTCATCCCGCTGGCCGCCCTCGACCAGGTCGAGTGGGTTGATCCCGGCCTGAACCCCGGCTCGCCCGACAACAACCAGACCCGGGCGACGCTGAACGTCAATCCCGTTCACAATGCCACGACGAACGCCGGCCCGCCGCCGACCATCAACTACGCCGGCCTCTCGGGCAACGGCATCACCATCGGCATTCAAGACACCGGCATCGGCGCGCACGTCGATTTGAACGTCGTCGGTTCGATCAACCCGAACCCGGTGGGCACGCACGGTTCACACGTGGCCGGCATCGCCGCCGGCAGCGGCCTGCAGAGCAGTCAGAACGATTTGGCCGGCAACCCCAACGGCGGCACGCCGTTCCAGTTCCGCGGCATGGCGCCGCAGGCTGCGATCCTGAGCGGCGGCGACCTGTTCACCGCCGGCAGCATGCTCAATGCCATCCAGAACTTCTCGCTCGACGTCACCAACCGCTCGCAGTCGTTCTCGTTCAACGGTCAGTACGGGGTCCAGGACCAGACCATCGACCAGTTCATTCGCGGCGGCGCGACTTCGGGCGGCACGGCGATCCTCCGTCGGCCCTGGGTCGTCTCGGCCGGCAATCACGGGTTCTTCCCTGGCAACGAACGACCGGCCGGAAACTGGGCGCCGGGCAACGTGCCGATCAACGGCGGCCAGGTTGGGTATTACTCGATCACCAAACAACTGAAGAACGCCATCATGGTCGGCAACTGGAACTTTGGCCAACTGGCGGCGGGCAGCAGTCTCGGACCGGCCTACGATGGCCGCATCAAGCCCGACGTGGTGGCGCCTGGGACCAACGTCTTCTCGACTGGGATCGCCGCCGGCGCGGTCAGTTGCCCGCTCGGCGCCGGCAACGACTATGTCTCGTGCGGCGGAACGTCGATGTCGTCGCCGGCGGTCGCGGGCATCCTGGGCTTGCTGCTGCAGGGCTGGCAAAACACCTACAACCAGCCGCGCGGCCTGACGATCGACGCCAACCCGCCGCTGCCGTCGACGCTGCGGGCCGTGGTGATTCAGACCGCGACCGACATTGTGAACGCCAACATCCGCGGCGCCACCAGTTTCGATGTCGATGCCGACAGCAATGCGGCCAACAACGGTGGGGTCGCCGACGGGGCCGGCACGCCGTCCGCCACCGCCGGACCGGACTACACCACGGGCTGGGGCCTGGTCAACGCCCAGGCCGCCGCCACGCTGCTACAGAACGCGCGCACCGAAGCCGGCGTGCCCGTGCCGAATCAGATCATTCAAGACGCTGTCTGGCAGGCCGGCATCCTGAACTACGACTTCGTGGTCGATCAGGCGTTCGTCAATGCCGGCCAGCCGCTGCGCATCACGGTGGCCTGGGACGACCGCGAGGCGGCACTAGCCAACCCAGCCACGAACCCAACGCTCGTCAACGACCTCGACCTGGAACTGATCGCGCCCGACGGCACGATCTTTTATCCGTGGCAACTCGGCCACACCATCAACGACGCCATGGGCAACCCGCTGGCCAACAACGCCCAGCCGCCCGGCACCGCGATCCAGATTCAACGGGCCATCACGCCCATCAACAATCCCACGTACACCTATCAGTGCCCTGGCCCCGGCAACTGCACCGCCAATCAGTTGGGCCAAGGTTTTCCCGGCAACATCGACTACGTGCCGGCCAACGCACTGGCCGGAAACGGCGCGTGGGTCGCTACTCAGGGCAAAGACCACCTGAACAACGTCGAGCAGGTGCAGGTGAATGTGCCGCAGCTTCAGGTCGGGCACTGGAAGGCCCGCGTCATCGGCTTCAACGTGCAGGCCGGCGTGACTCAAGACTTCTCGCTGGTCGGCATGCCGCGGCCCGCACTCGCCGACCTCGTGGCGTTCAGCACGCAGGCCCAGAAGGTCGGCCTGCCCGGATTCGCTCAGAACATCACCTTCAACTGGACCGCGCGCAACGACGGCCAGGCGGCCTCAGCCGCCACCGACTTCCAGGTGCTGCTCTCCACCAACTTCACCGCCGACGCCGGCGATGTTGTGCTGTTCAACAGCGCCGCCGGCGCCGTCAATGCACTCGCAATCAACGCGACCCAGAACTTCACCACCACGGTCCAGATCACTCAAGCGCAGGCCGATCAGCTTCTGGGCCTCGCCGCCGGCACCGCCACCATCAACGACCTCATCAACAACGACGTCTTTCTGCTGGTGCGGGTCGATCCGTTCAACAACGTCAACAACGCCGCCGACAACATCGTGCTCGAACACAACGAGACCAATGTTGGTTTCGTGCAACTCGGACGGCTGGTCGACGTGGTGATCGTGGCCGATCGCAGCGGCAGCATGGGCGCGAACATCCCGATCTCCAACGGGACGCGGACCAAGCTCCAGCTCTTGCAGGACTCGGCGAATCTGTTCCTCGACCTGATGCGCAAGGATTTTGGCGATCGGGTCGGCATCGTCAGCTTTGAGACCGGCGTCACGACCGAGTTTGTCGCGCCCCCGCCGGCCATCGGCTCGATCACGGCCTACACAGCGGCCAACACCGCGGCGGCCAAGGCCGAGATCAACACGCTGGCGCTCGGCAACGCCACAAATATCCGCGACGCCCTGCAGCGCGGACTCGACCTGCTCACTGCTCAGGACGGTACGGCGCGGCGCCGCGTGCTCGTATTCTTCTCCGACGGCATGGCCACCGCCGGCGGCGATCCCACCGACGCCGCGTTCCTGCAACAGTTCGCCGACAACAACGTCACGGTCTTCTCCGTCGGGTTCGGCACGCAAGGCGGCTCTGGCCTGTCGGGCATCGACATCCCACTCTTGCAGACCCTCGCGACGTCCGGCCCGGCCGGCTTCTATCAGGTCACACTCAGCGATCTCGACGTGGACAAGTTCTTCGTCAACGCCGTGGCCGGCGCCGTCGATACGTCGATCATCGTCGACCCGATCGCGACGATCGGCGGCGGCCAGACTCAAACCGTGCCCGTCTCGGTCGGCGAGCAGGACGGCGTCGTTCAGTTCGTGCTCACCTGGGACAACCCGGCCAATAACCTCGACCTCTCGGTACGCGGGCCGTCGGGGCAGGTGATCAACGCCGGCAACTTCGCGTTGTTTGGGGGGCGCGTGACCCGCACAGCCCCGGTGGGCGCGTCGTACGAGATTCTCACAGTCAGTCTGCCAGTCGCGGCCGGCGCCGATGTCGATCACGGCGGCGGCTGGCAGATGATCATCCACAACACGAGCGGTGCGGCAGTCAAGTATTCCGCGTCGGCCATCGGGCAGTCGACCGTGCGACTCGAGATGGCCCCGCCACAATCGGCGAGCGGCGGCGGGACGTTCCTGCCCGGCGAACCAATCCCGCTCGAAGTGTTCCTGCACGAAGACGACCAGGTGCCCATCACGTCGGCCGTCGTGCGAGTCACGCCGACCGTGCCCGCCACCGACGTCGGGGCGATCCTGGCCAGCGGACTCGTCAGCGCCGGCGACTTGGCCAACGAACCGCTGCTCGTCAACAACGAGCCGCTCTCGGTGCGCGACCGCATCCTTGCCGCGCTGCACCGCAAGCTTCCCGGCCTCGACCTGACGCGCCCGATCGAACTGCCTTCGTTCGAGCTGTTCCCCGGCGACCAGCCGGGCCAGTTCGTCGGCTCGTTCGCTCGCACGCGACGACCGGGCGCGTACCAGTTCCTGGTCCGTGCCAGCGGCCTCTCGCGCGACTGCCAGCCGTTCGATCGCGAGATCGTACACACGGTCAACGTGTCGGATCGCGCGGACAAGGACCGCACGCCGGTTCAGGTCACGACGCCTGGGCCTGGCGTGGTGAACGTGACCGTCACGCCCGTAACGACTGGCGGCAGTTTTGTCGGCGCTGGTGTGGCGGGCCAGCTCAACATAGGCGGGACCGGTGTCACCGCTACCGGCGGGATACTGGACAACCTCGATGGGAGCTACACCCAGACGTTCACCGTGGGGACTCCAGGTGTGGCGCAATTCGCAACGGAGTTTCTCGGCCTGGACCTGGCCGGAGCGACCGCCGACCTGCGCGTGCCCGCTCCGCAAACGGTCGATCCACCCGGCAGCCCGAACGACGTCGCGACCAAGATTACCGTCACAGTCGCCGCCGACGCGAGTCTGGCCGGTGTAACGGGTGTAAGCCTGGTGTCGGCCGACCGCGAGGTCGCGCTCGGCGGAGTAATGGTCAACGCGGCTGCTCGCACGGTCATGGCCCAGGTTCCCGCCGGACTCGATCCGGGTCCGTACCTGGTTCGCCTCGAGAGCGCGGAGGGCGGCGGACCAACCGACAACGGCGTCCGTTTCCAAGTAGTCGGCGTGGGGCAGAATGTTCCGGACCCGGTGGACATGCTGTCCAATGGACTGACCAACGCGTTGGCTGCCGGAACCGACAGCGACGGACTGGACGAACTCCAAAAGGTGCTGATCGGCTTGCGGCGCCTCGATACGGGCAACTTCTTGAGCAGCGCGACTCGGAACGCCGCCTTCGAAGAAATCGTCGGGTTGCTCGCCGGGGGACGTGGCATGCCGGGCCAGTCCGACGTGTCCGCCACCATGTCGGCGCTGGACCACGCGCTGCTCGACGCCCGCGTGCTGCGAACGCCGGCGGTTCAGACGCCCATCGGAACGAACGTCGACCTGGCGTTGGGCAACGACGTCTCGGTCATGTTCGGACGCATCACAAATCCGGGCCAGACCCAGGTGATGCTCGCGCCCGGTCCTCGCGAGTTCCCGCCCGAATTCCGCGGCCGCACCTACCTGACCTACGACGTCACAACGACGGCGACGTTCGATAGCACGCAGATGATCGACCTGGAGTTTGGCTACGAGGACGGCGACTTCGACGACGAGGACGCCCTGCGAGTCTTTCACCGTGAAGATGGGCGATGGGTCGACCGCACGAACGGAATCGACCCCGCCAACAACACCGTCATGGCGCGCGTCGGAGGCTTGTCGGAGTTCGTGGTTTTGGAACCGGCTGCCGAGCAAACCGGCGCGATCACCGGCGAAGCGTTCGACGACCAAAACGGCGACGGCACGCGACAGCCGGCCGAGCCAGGCCTGCCCGATTGGACGATCTTCCTCGATGCGAACGGCGACGGCGCGCTCAATAACCCGGTCAGCGGCGACGGCGTGTGCGACGAGAACGCCTCGGAGCTTTGCACCGACACCGACGGCGCCGGCAACTATGCATTCTCGGCCCTATCGCTCGGCAGCTACACGGTGCAGCAGGTCGTGCAGACGGGCTGGACGGCGATCGCGCCCGGCGCGGCCGGCCACGCCGTCGAGCTGACGTCTCAAGCGGCCGTTGCGACCGGCATCGACTTCGCCAATGCCGACCAGACGGCCCCGACGTTGGTCGGCGTCCCCGCGGACCAGATGGCCACGACCGCGCTGTCGAGCGGCGGGGTCGTCACCTACACCGCGCCGACTGCGACCGATGCCGTGGACCCCGCCCCCACGGTGAACTGCACTCCGGCCAGCGGCAGCAACTTCGCCGTGGGCACGACCGAGGTCACCTGCACAGCGACCGACGCCGCCGGCAACTCGGCCTCGGCTTCGTTCGACATCTTCGTGAACGACACGGGCGGACCGACCGTCGAGACGGTGAACCGAGTCGTCGCGAACAAGACGATGGTTGAGATCGTGCTGACCTTCAACGAGTCGCTGGCCCCGGCCAGCGCCGTGAATCCGGCGAACTACTCGATCGTCACCGGCGCCGGCGCCGACAAGGTGTTCGGCACGGGCGACGACACGCCGCTGGCCTTGCAGACTCCGGTCTACGACAACGCGACCCGCACCGTACACCTGTTCCCCGTGGCGCCGCCCAAATCGACTCAGTTCTTCCGGCTCACGGTGAACGGCACGAGCAGCATTCTGGACCCGACGGGCAACCGGCTCGACGGCGACAACGACGGCACGCCCGGCGGCAACTTTGTGATCCTGTTCGGAGCGAAGATCGGCTACATCGACAGCAACGGCGATGCCGTGTCGATCGCGATCAAGACCGGCGTCTTGAGCCTGACGCTCGAACCAGACGGCGACGGCCGCGACCTGACGATCTCCGAAGCCGATCCGGCGCGGAGCATCCTGACGGGCACGGTCAAGAAGCCCAAGGGATCGCTCACCGCCGACGGAGTCACGAACCTGCGGACCATCAACGGACTTGACCAATTGCGGGCGAACCTGCTGCCCCCTACGTTCACCGTGACCCAGCCGAGCGTGCAGTCTGCGGTCGTCGATCACCTGCTCGAGTCAGACGAGCTGGACGATGTGATCAGGCCGCACAAGCACCGCCGCGACGGACGCCGAGCGCGATAGGCAATGGACGCAATCTCGCACGCCCGACGACTTCGTCCGGCTCTCCAGATGTGAGGCGGCTGGGACGGCCACACCACAGTTTCCCCAACATTGGCGAAGAGCCAGAAAAGAGTACAGCCCGAACCGTCCAGCCGCCTGCGGGCTCACTCGCCGCCAAGCGAGTACCCTCGCCGCTGGTTTCAGACGCCGGCGGCCTTGCGCAGCGTTGCAGCCCGATCGGTCTTTTCCCAGGTGAACTGTGGCAGCTCGCGGCCGAAGTGGCCGTGGCGGGCCGTCTCGCGATAGATCGGACGACGCAGGTCGAGCGTTTCGATGATGCCCTTCGGCGTCAACGGGAAGTGTTCGCGGATCAACACGACCAGCCGGTCTTCGGTCAGGGGCTTGGCGATGGTGCCGCCCGTCGTAACCCAGACCGACAGCGGATCGGGATGTCCGATCGCGTAACTCAGTTGCACCTCGCACTGCTTGGCGAGTCCGGCGGCGACCACGTTCTTGGCGATGTAACGGGCCATGTACGCGGCCGAGCGGTCGACCTTGGTCGGATCCTTGCCGCTGAACGCCCCGCCGCCGTGCCGGCCGCGACCGCCGTACGAATCGACGATGATCTTGCGCCCGGTCAGGCCGCAGTCGCCGTGCGGGCCGCCCTCCAGAAAGATGCCGGTCGGGTTGATGTGATAGATGATGTCGCCGCCCGCCAGTTCAGGTCGCTCGGCCCGCAACGTCGGCAGGATCAACTGGTCGATCAGTACCTTGCGGGCCGCGTCGGTCATTCGATTCTGACCGTCCCTCGTTTCGATCACCGATTCATCGTGTTGAGTCGAGAACACGACCGTGTGGATGCGGCGCGGCGTGCCGTCGCCGTTGTACTCGACGGTCACCTGGCTCTTGGCGTCGGGCCGCACGAACTTGAGCCGGCCGTCGCGCCGCATCGCCGCGTGGTTCTCGACCAGTCGGTGGGCCAGGTAGATCGGCAGCGGCATCAGCGTGTGCGACTCGTCGCAGGCGAACCCGAACATCATGCCCTGGTCGCCCGCCCCGCCCACGTCCACGCCCACCTTGATGTCCGGCGACTGGCTGTGGACCAGGCAGTTCACCTGGCAGGTGTCGGCCGCAAAGCCGATGCCCGGGTCGACGTAGCCGATCTCGCGGATCGTGTCGCGGACGATTCGGTCCACGTTCTGTCGCGACAGCGGGGCCTTGGTGGTGATCTCGCCGGCGACGGTGCAGTGGTCGGTCGTCACGAGCGTCTCGCACGCCACGCGGCTGGTTGGATCGTGCGTCAGGCAATAGTCCAACACGGCGTCTGAAATCTGATCGGCCACCTTGTCGGGGTGGCCCATGCTGACGGATTCGCTCGTGAACAGGTACGGCCGGTTCGACACGGAATCATCTCCACGAAAGGTCTCAGGCTGCCCTCACAGGTCGGGCATTATAGCGCGGAGGTGAGCGATCTCGCAACGGGGTGCGCGACGCACTTGGCGGACCCCGCGTAATGTGGCCCAACGACCGACGGACCTACGCGGCCTGCGTGACGTTGTGCGCGGGGGCGGGCAGCAGCCGGTCGAGCAACTCGACGGTGCGGGCCGTGGCGCCATGCTGGCCCTGGACGAAGCGCCGCGCAGCCGCCCCCAACTCGGCGCGCCCGGCCGCGTCGCCGAGCAACCGGCCGATCGTCGTTGTCAGTTCGTCGGGCGTTGCGACCTGAACAGCGCCGCCACAGGCGAGCAGATGATCGACCGTGTCTTGAAAGTTCCACACGCCCGGCCCAAAGACGACCGCCGCGCCGTAGCCGGCCGGCTCGATCATGTTCTGCCCGCCGCGCGGCGCGAAACTGCCGCCCACGAACGCGATGTCGGCCAGGCCCCACACGGCCGACAACTCGCCGAGCGTGTCGACCAGGAAGATTGAGGATTGAGGGTTGAGGATTGAGGATTGAGGACCTGGTTGATGAGTACTGGGTACTGCGGACCGAGTACCGAGTACTGAGTTCTGCTGGCTCTGGTCCAGCCGGCTCCGCCTAACCACTGAATGTCCACGATCCTGGACCAACCGGGCGACGTCGTCGAACCGCTCCTTGTGCCGCGGTACCAGGATCAGCCGCAACGCCGGGTGTTTCGCGTGCAGCCGCTCGTAGGCGTCGAGCACCAACTCTTCTTCCGGTTCGCTCGTGCTGCCGGCCACCCACACGAGTTCGTCCGGGCCGAGTCGAAACAGATCGCGCAGGCGTGCCGTGGCCGCGTTGGTACGGTCGGTTTCGACTCCGTCATACTTCACCGAACCAGTGATCGTGACGCAGTCGGGCCGCGCGCCGATGTCGATGAATCGGTCGGCGTACTGCGGCGTCTGGACGGCGACCGTGTCGAGCCGCCGCAGCAGGCTGCGGAACAGGAACCGCACGCGACGATAGCCGCGGTGGCTGCGCGGGCTGATGCGGCCGTTGATCACGGCCACTCGCGCGCCGAACCGCTTGGCCGCCGCGATGAAGTTCGGCCACAACTCCAGTTCGGCCAGTACGACGACGTCCGGCCGGACCCGCGCGATCGCGCGTCGCACCGCCCACGTGAAGTCGAACGGAAAGTAGAACAGCGTGTGCTGGCCGAACTCTTTCACGGCCACTTCCATGCCGGTGTTTGTCGTCGTCGAGATCACCATCTCGACGTCCGGCCGCTGCCGACCTAGCTCGGCCACGACCCGCCGCAGCAGCAGCACCTCACCCACACTGACCGCGTGAAACCAGAGGCAGGGTCCATCACCCGTGCGCAGCGGCGTCAGGCCGAGCAGCTTTTGAATCCACCCCGCGCGGTACTTGCCGCTCGTGACCGCCTTGTAACACAACCAGGGCGAAGCGAAGACCAACGTGAGCAAGTACAGCACGTCGAAAAGAAAGGTCACCATAGGAATCCGTTCCCTTCATGCATGATTGCCGTCACCGGTCGGACGGCGGAACCATGTGCAATACTCCGCCGCACATTTCGTCGCAACGGTCCAGTTCGCCGCGCCGCAGTTCTTTCAGCACGTCGGCAATCTCAGCGTCATACCGCACGCGGCAGGTTTGAGTCGTTTAACGCAGAGTCGCAGGCGACCGGAGATGCACAATCCCAGCCATGTTCTGCCGGCGCCTTCGGTTGGGCGTTAAACGAAAACGCCTCGTCGATGGCCGCGTGCGGTATATCAAGCACCAACACGGTAAATGGCTTTGCGTGATTCTGGGAGTCCGCAGGGACAGTAGCCCGACGCGCCAGCGAGGGACCGGGCCTGATTTCTTGTGATTTCGCCATGTGCTCCCTCGCTGGCGCGTCGGGCTACTGTCCCA
>Ga0185317_100026_pt1 | contig 71697 bp, 42 predicted proteins | sample DevilsHole_FD_128020 | JGI IMG/M metagenome (GOLD analysis project Ga0185317, IMG submission 128020) | Groundwater microbial communities from Devils Hole, Nevada to study Microbial Dark Matter (Phase II) - Devils Hole (SPADES assembly)... | ecosystem: Environmental > Aquatic > Deep subsurface >...
TGGCTGGCGTTCGCGTACACGTTGGCGCTGGCAACGGGCTACGTGCTCACTCCCGACGTCTTCATTACCCTGTTCGCGTGGAACAGCACGCCTGAGGAGACGGCGAAGTGGTACTCGCTGGTGATCGGCTTGCTGCGGTTCGTGGCGGTGTACTCGCTGTTCGACATGACGATGCTGATCTTCTCCGGCGCGTTGCGCGGCGCAGGCGACACTCGGTTCATCATGCTGGCGACGCTCGTCGTCGCGATGGGCGCGCTCGTGATGCCCAGCATGCTCGCCTACCACTTCTGGACGCACGATCTCTACGTCGCGTGGTGTTTCGTGACGGCCTATGTGATGGCTCTTGGCGTCGCGCTTTTCGCCCGGTTCCAGGCCGGTCGCTGGCGATCGATGCGCGTGATCGAGCCGCGGCTCGCCGAGGCCGGCGGCCAGGCGGCGGCCAGTGTCGCGGCGAACGACGGAAGCGCGCTCGAACCGGCCGAAGGGCCGCTGCGATGACCTACATCATCTACGTCCGGGGCGGGACGACGACAATCTCCGCCCCCCCCGGACTGCTACTTTGCCCGAGGCCGCATGGTGGGATCAACTGCATCGCATTGACGGCGCGCTGGTGGCGCATCAGCGCCAAGCCGCCGAACCGATCTATCGCGCCCTGGAGGCCGATGCGCCGGGACACCGGCTGACCCTTGAGGCACGCTTGCGATTGGCTCACTACGACGCGTCGCCCTTGGACCGAGCCAACGCGCTGGAGCGATTGCTGCAACTATTTCCCGACGACGAAAACCTCCATCTCTCGCGGTTGGCCGCGCTGCGCGAACTGGCGCGGCGCGACGAGCGGCTGGCGACCTTTCGCGAACTCTGTGCGAAGCCGAAGCCGTCCCCCGTCTTTTGGCAGCAATACGCGCAGGAACTCGTCTCCGACGCGCGGGAACGACCGACGGCAATCCGCTTGCTGCGCCGGGCCATCCGTTTCATGCCGCTCGTAGCGGGCAATTACTACGTACTGGCCGGCGCGCTGTGGGACGAACGGCGGTTCGCCGAGTCGCTCGAACTGTATCGCCTTGCCGTGTGCCTGGACGACAAGGACGAATATCTCGCTCGTTCGTATTTCACGGCGTCGCGGCACTTCCGCGCGACGGATGCAGCCCTTGAGTTCTTGCGGAGCCGATTTCAGCGACTCGGCAACAAATCGAGTCTGCCGGCCCGCACGCTCTTCTGGGCGCTCGACGTGACCGAGCGCCATGCCGAGGCGTTTCGGCGTCGCCGCCGTGTTGGCGATGCGAACGGCCAAACCGGCCGCTCGCCGCGGCACGTTCCAGGCCGTCCGGGATCGCCTGCGAGAGACCGTGCAGCGGCACAGCGGCGACCTGGCGGGCGACCGGGCCCGGCGCCGTGCGTACCGCCGCGCGGTCCGCTTCATCGGATCGCTGCGAGGCGGACTGGTTGGCGCACTGTGGCGTCTCGCCGTGCGGTTTCGGCTCTGACTCCGTTGGTCGCTTGCAGGCTGAGTCGAGCCGACTTTATGGAGAATCACGATTGATGGCCGAGTTCGTCACAGTTGCGCGCGTAGACGACATTCCCGAGGGCGAGGGGCGGGCTTTCTTGGCGGCGGGCCGCAAGATCGCCGTGTTTGATGAACCCAAAGTCCCAATCTCCGCCCCGGGGCTGCCTGATCCGTCGAAAGCGGCAACTGTTTCTGTGAGCCTGCGTTGTTTGCCGACTACTACTTTGCCGGCTTTTTCAACTGATCGAGCTGCCGCCGGGCCACGTACCACATGTAGTTGTTGCTTCGCATGGCCACGGTCTTTTCGAGGTGCGTGAGCGCCTGGGGGTTGTCGCGAGTGGCGACGAACCACATACCCACGTAGAGCTGACCGTAGAACGTGCGTTCCTCGCGGTCGGCGTCGCTCGCCGCGCCGTCGGTCGCGCGGGCGATCACCTCGTCCGGCTTGAGCTTGCCCGTGTAGAGATCATACAGCAACGGGAAGACGCCGCCGCGCCGCGGGTGGTGCTTCGCCAGGTCCTTTTGAGCCGTTGCCAGCCCGTCCACCTCGACCTGCGAGAGCATGCGCCACAGGTCGTTTTCGGTGTCGTCGGGGCCGACCTTGTTGTAGTCGTCGAACGACTTCTGCGCCTTGGCAAATTGGCCGGCGTAGTAGCGCGAAAGGCCGCGTTCCCAGCAATCGTTCTCGTGCTGCGGATCCAGCTCGATGAAGCGGTCGAAGTCGGCGATCGACTTCTTCATGTCGCCGTTCTTGAAGTGCTCGCGACCGCGATGGTGATACGCCGCGATCAGTTTTGCGTCCAGCTCGAGCGCCTGGTCGAAGTCGCCGATCGCCTGCGCGTGTTCGTCGAGCGACGAGCGGCACAGGCCGCGCAGCAGATGCGCGTCGGCCGACGGTTTCAGCTTGATCGACTCGGTCAGATCGTCGGCCGCTTTGGCGAACTCGCCGAGCCGCTGCCGTGCGACCGCGCGCAGCGTGTACGCCTCGGCCACGTCCGCTTTCTGTTCGATCGACTTCGTCGCCAAGTCGACCGCGTCCTTCAGCCGACGTTGCACGATCGCCTGACGGGCTTGTGTAACCAGGGACTCGTCGCTATCGGCTACCGACTCCTTCGCATTACGATTGTTTCTCATGGTAGGACCAGTACTAGTGACGAACACGCAAGTCATCGCAAGTGCGCTAGCACAACAGAAACCGGTCATTGTGCCTCCCTAGGAGCAACAAGAGGTCAGGTGTTCGACGCCGCCAATCACAACAGCTCGATCGTCCATTCGCCGCCGTGGGCGGGATTGGGAATGAGCTTGCCCGCTCGCGGCTCCACTACGAAGTCCATGATCTCCAGTGGAATCTGGCCGATCAGCACAGGCGCTTTCTGGGAAACCTCTGCCACATCGACCATGCAAAACCGATCCTGCACCGTCAGTCGCACGGGGCTGAAGACCCGTACATTCCGAGAGCCGCCGGGGGTGATGCCCCGCCGCGTGTACTGAAACTCCAAACCTAGTTTCTGGATGTACTGTTTCGGCAATGACAGAAAGGTTGCCCCCGTGTCCACGAGCGTCTCGGCGAGTTCGATGCGTCGCACCTGCCCCGGCTTGATAAGGCCCTCGCGCAGCCGAATCAGGTCGGCGATATTCTCGACCACCGCAGCCGTTGTCACTCGGCCCACTTCATGCTCCCTGGTCTTGGTCACTGGAGCCATTGGATTTTCCTCTGCGTCTGTCGCCATTCTCGCGTGGTACGCAACCATCGGCAAGCCTCGACACCGCTTGCGCCGTTTTTCTCGTGAAGTTAGTCGAGCAAGCGACGGTGATTCCAACCGGCGGTCGGCGGGGTTTCTTGGTGAAGTCGGCGTGCGGCATGGTTAGACTCATCGGCGACGCGGCGAGTACCTACCGAGATCGCATCGCAACAAAGGGGGATCATCATGACTCAGCGACCTTCACGGCCCAGGCGACACGTAGCTTTCGGTTTGATCGTCGCGGCCACGATCTGTTTCGCGTGGCACGCCTGCGGTGCGGCCGCCGGTGATGTGCCGATCGTGACGAACGTCGAGCATCAACCGCTCGCCAGCCAAGTGCAGCGTGTCCGAGAGGCGCTCACGTACGTCGGCGCGCCGTTGAGCGAATCCGACGCTAAGGCGCTCGACGACGCCTGCAAGGAGACCGATGCGGCCAAAGGTGTGCGCGACATTCAGCGCGTGCTCGATTCGCACGTGCTGTTTTTCGTGAGCATCAACCCAGAGAGCCGCGTCAAGGTCGCCGCCGGCACGGCCAAGCCGGAACTGCAGGAGCAGGGCTGGCGGACCTTTCTCGTCAAAGTACACAACGAGGCCGGCGTCACGGCCGCGCTGCGCAGCGAAAGCCCGAACGCCGCGCCGCTCTACACGCGATCGACGGCCAGCCCCGACCCGTTCGGCAAGGTCAACCCAAAGAAAGCGCTGCCGCCCGAAAAGCAGGTGAAGCCGAGCGACGTGTCGCAGCGGTTCCTCGACATCAAGATGTTCGACGACCAGCCGCTCACCAAGACGCTTTCGGGGCTGGCGGTCGAGTACCGCGTGATCCAACTGTACTCGCGCGACACGGGCAAGCGCGAGGCGGTCGTGGATTTCAACGTCGGCCAGGGAACTCAAGACATCGGCTTCCGAAACGCCGTGCCAATCTTGTTCGACTGCGTGCCGAGCACCGAAGTCGTGCTCGACGTGCTCGACCACGACGGCAAGCCGACCACGGCGTCGTTCCTGTTTCGCGACCGGCTCGGTCGGGTGTACCCATCGCCCGCTCGGCGGCTCGCGCCCGACTTCTTCTTCCACCCGCAAATCTACCGAGCGAGCGGCGAGTCGGTGCAACTGCCGCCCGGCAAGTACGACGTCGAGTTCACGCGCGGGCCTGAGTACCTGATCGATCGCCGTACGATCGACGTGCCCGACAGCGCGTCGCACAAGGAGTCGTTCCGCCTGCGACGCTGGATTCACCCGGCAAAGATGGGTTGGTACTCCGGCGACCATCACGTCCACGCCGCCGGCTGCGCTCACTACGAGACGCCGATGGAGGGCGTCAAGCCGGTCGATATGATGCGGCACATCCTGGGCGAGGACCTGAACGTCGGTTGTGTGCTGTCGTGGGGGCCGTGCTGGTACTTCCAGAAACAGTTCTTCGAGGGCAAGGTGCACAAGCTGTCGACGGCCGACTACATCATGCGCTACGACGTCGAGGTGTCGGGATTCCCGTCGTCGCACGCCGGCCACTTGTGTCTGCTGCGGCTCAAGGAGGACGACTACACGCCGCCCGGCGGCCAGCCGACTAGCTTGATCGAAGAGTGGCCGAGCTGGGACTTGCCCGTGCTCAAGTGGGGCCGCGATCAGGGCGGAATCGTCGGGTTCAGTCATTCGGGCTGGGGCCTCAATGTCGAGACGGCCGAGCTACCGAACTACGTGATCCCGCCGATGAACGGCATCGGTGCGAACGAGTACCTAGTCGACGTCGCGCACGACGCCTGCCACTTCATCTCGTCCGTCGATACGCCGTATGTTTGGGAACTGAACATTTGGTACCACACGTTGAACTGCGGCTTCCGCGCCAAGCTGTCGGGCGAGACCGACTTCCCGTGCATCTACGGCGAGCGGGTCGGGCTGGGCCGGGTCTATGTGAAGCTCGACGGCAAGCTGGACTTCGACGCGTGGGCCGAGGGGATCAAGGACGGTCGCAGCTATGTGGGCGACGGGCGCAGCCACCTGATCGATTTCGCCGTCAACGACCTCGAGGCCGGCACGCGCGGCGGCGAGTTGAAGCTGGCCAAGCCCGGCACGGTCAAGGTCCGCGCGAAGGCGGCCGCGTACCTGCCCGAACAACAAACGCCCGAGGGCAAGGCCATTCAGTCGCGGCCGTACGCCCAGAAGCCGTACTGGGACATCGAACGGGCGCGCGTCGGCGAATCGCAGACGGTGCCGGTCGAAGTCATCGTCAACGGCTACCCGGTCAAGGCCGCGACGCGACAGCTTGTGGCCGACGGCGCGCTGCACGACTTGGAAATCGACGTGCCGATCGAGCGATCGAGCTGGGTTGCCCTGCGCATCCTGCCGTCGTCGCACACCAACCCGGTGTTCGTGACCGTCGGCGAGCGGCCGATCCGCGCCAGCCGCCGATCGGCCCAGTGGTGCATCGATTCAATCAAAAAGTGCTGGACCGAAAAGGTCAAGCTCACTCGCGAGAGCGAACGCGACGAGGCCAAGCGGGCTTACGACCAGGCGATCGAAATGTACGCCAAGATTCTGGCCGAGTCGCAAGTGGATTGATCGCGTCGGTGGGTTGTGGCCGAGTCAGGAATAGGGTGGGCCGAGTCCACGAGTCCCACCAATCTTATCTCGCGGAAGGTGGGACTCGCGGACTCGGCCCACCCTACCTGCTGCTCCAGAATCCAGCGAAACAACAAGTCCCTCGCGCACTCTCAGCGCGAATACTTGGCGATCGCGTCCGGGTTCAGGCTGATGCCAAGCCCCGCGCCGGTGGGGACGGGGAGCAGTCCGTCCTTGTCGAGCTTGAATCGCGGCTCGATGAGTTCCTCGATGTAGGGCACGCCCGTCTGGTACTCGACCCACTTGGCCACAGGCAGCGCCGCGGTCAGCGCCAGGTCGGCGGCGACGCCGATCGCAGTGTTCCAGCCGTGCGGCACGAGCAAGACGCCGTGATCGTACGCCATCCAGCCCATGCGCCGACCCTCGCTGAGGCCGCCGCACTTGGTCATGTCGGGCTGGATGACATCGAGCGCTCGCTGCGTGATGTACGGTTGAAACGTCTGCCGCCGCGTGAAGACCTCGCCCGTCGCGATCAGCACGGGCGAGTTCTGCCGCAGCTCCTTGAACCCTTCGAGGTCGTCGGGCTTTAGGGCCTCTTCGAACCACGTGATGTGATAGTCGCCAAGCATCTTGGCCGTCTCGCGCGCCCACGTGACGCCGTGCGGCCAGTACTGTTCGCTGCCGCCGGCGTCGACCATGAGCTCGACCTCGTCGCCGACCGTCTCGCGCGCGGTCTTGATCAGCAGCTCGTCGAGCTGCCGGCTGACGCGACCGAACGGTCGCCAGCCCATCTTGATGGCGCGAAACCCGCGGCTCACTTGCTGCAGCAGCTTCTCGCGCAGCACCGGCGGATCGTCGAACAAGATCGACGCATACGGCTTGATCCGGTCGCGATAGTTGCCGCCGAGCAGCCGCGAGACCGGCTGACCGAGCGCCTTGCCCATCAGATCCCACAGCGCGATGTCGATGCCGCTGATCGTGTGCTCGACCGCCCCGCCACGTCCCATCCAGAACGTGAGCTGCCGCAGCTTCTCGCTCACCCGCTCGGCCTCGAACACGGTCTCGCCGACGACGAGCGGCTTCAGGATCGTCAGCGACGCCTCGACGAACACTCGGTTCGTAAAGCAGCTCCCGATACCCGTCAGCCCCTCATCGCTGCGCAGCTCGATGAGCGTGTTCATCTGCTCGTTCGGATCCGTCCCACCCGGCCAACCGGTATCATGCGTCGCGCCGCGCAGTGGGATCGAGCGTACGTCGGTGATTTTCATCACTGCAGTCCTCGCTCAGTAGTGGGTGGTTCGTCGTTCGGGCAGGAGAATAACCCGCCGCGCAACTGTGCTCAAGTCAGCGGTACGACCCAACTATCGGCGACCTGCCGCGAGCGAATCGAGCGAAAGCGTCACGAACGTGAGCCGCTTGTAGTTGTCGCGCTCGTAGATGAGCCCGATATGGCCGTCGCTCAGGCGCGCGAGGCACGAGTACGCCGATGGGCCGGCATCGATCAGTTGAGCGGTCGGCCAGGTGCGACCTTCGTCGTAACTAAGACGGACCGTCAGGCGCTCGCGTTTGCTCAGACTGGCGGGGTTGGCGAACAACAGCACGCTGCGATCTGAATCGCTGGGCCACGAGTAACGAATCAGGCTGGCTTGGCAGGTCGGTTCGATCAGCGCCTCGTCGCGCACCGGATCGGCCCAGGTCATGCCGCCGTCGCGGCTGCGGCTCACGAGTCGCCGGCCGGCCAACTCCGGTCGCCCGCCCGACCGCGCCCAATGATTGCGCATATTGATCAGTAGCTCCGATCCGTCGCCCGCCACGGCCTCGACGATCTGACACTCGTTCGTGTGCAGACCGACCGTGCCGCCGAGCCGCCAGGTCGTGCCGTGATCGTCGCTGTAGATGATGTGCGCCGCGCTCGGACCGCTGCGGTCGGGCGTCTCGCGGTGGTTCGCCGGAAAGATCAGTCGGCCGCGATGCGGGCCGCGTTCGATCGCGATCCCGACGCCCGGCCCCATCGCGTACCAGCCCCAGCCGGGCCGCGACGCCTCGGCCGTGATGTCGCGGACCGCCGACCATGTCACGCCGTCGTCGTCGCTGTGCGTGAGCAGCACGCGACCGTTCTTGCGATTCATCGACAGCCAGATCCTGCCCGTGGCCGGATCGATCAGCGGGCACGGATTGCCGATCGTGACGATCGCGTCGCCGCCCTCTTCGTGAACCAGTTGCATCTTCTGCCACGACCGGCCGCCGTCGCTGCTGCGGCGGAGCACCAGGTCGTTGTCGCCGTCGTCGCTCAGGCTGGTCTTACGTCCCTCGCAAAATGCCAGCAGCGTCCCCGACTTGGTCGTGAGCAGCGCCGGAATGCGATACGCGAAGTAGCCGTCCTCGCCCGCGACAAAGACGTCCACGGGATTCGGCGCGGCGGCGGCCCCGGCCGGCTTCAGCAACTCGGCGATCGACAGCTTCTCGAACACCAGGTGAGCCTGGCTGCCTTCATACACGATCCCAATGTGCCGGTCGTCGACGCGCGTGAGGCTGGGGTAGCCGGCGCCGCGGCCCTCGTCGAGCAGTACGTGGTGCGACTTTGGCCAGGTGCGGCCGTCGTCGAAACTCATCTGGATCGTGTGGTGCGTGCGCGCCTTCTGCGATTGAGGATTGGCGAAGAGCAGGGCGTGCCTGGTCGCACCGGCCTCGGCGTAGTCGACTCTTAGCAGGCTGCCGTTGCAGTTTGGTTCGATGAGCGTGTTGCGATTGGTTGCGTGCGGTCGCCAGGTTTGGCCCAGGTCGCTGGTGACGAAGACCGCACGAAACCGCTCGTGTTCGTTTCGCATGTTGAGCATGATCGAGCCGTCGCCAAGCTCGGCGGCCTGGCACTCGCTGCCGCCGCTGTACGCGGGCGTCGCCACAGTCCACGTCGCGCCGTGGTCGCGGCTGGTCATGAGCGTCGAGAACTCCTTGCCCTCTGCGTCTCGCCCTTGCGCGGGCATCACGAGCGTGCCGTCGGCGAGTTGGATGCCCTGCTGCGGCGACGGAGCGAACAGCCACCACGTCTCCTTCTTGAGCTTCCGCGTCAGGTTATCGGGCTTGCTCCAAGTGCGGCCGTCGTCGTCGGATCGCACCATCAGGAACTGGGCGCTCTTGCCGATCTCGTAGCCCGGTTCAGAGCCGTCGCCGGTCCACTGGTGCTTGCCCGGCTTGCCGTTCATCCACACGGCGAAACAAAAGATCGTGCCCGTCTGACGGTCGACGATGATGCCCGGGTCGCTGCACCCGTTCTGTTCCTGCGGCAGACCGCCGTACTCGCCCATGTCCATGATGACGCGCGCCGGTTCCCACGACTGGCCGGCGTCCGTGCTGCGGCTCAGGCCGATGTCGATGTCCTCCTGCAAGTCGCGCCCCATGCGGCGTCGCATGTCGTAGACCGCGAGCAGGGTCCCGCGCCGCGTCGTGGCGAGCGCGGGAATGCGATAGGTGTGTACGCCGTCGTCGTTGTGCCGACGCAGTGCAACGCCGATGCGATGGGTCGCACCGGGCGACAGATTCTTCGGCTCGATGGCGCCGGCAGTGGTTTCGATCGATGAGCAGACCACGATCACTCGGTGCGACAGGTCGGCGGTCGGTTTCAGTCGGCACGACAGCCACAAGGTGTTCGCGCCGCGATGCAGCACGTGCTCACCGCGAAATACTATCGTGCCTGCCGGGTCGCACGACTTGGCGAACCGAACGGACGTCGCGAACTCGGGCTTCGCGCCGGTGACGAACAGTTCCAGCGTTTCGATGTCGCCCACATCGTCGGCGCCGTCGAGCGCGAAGTGTACGGCCCGCAGCGTAATGCCTTGCTGCTGCGCGTCGATCGTGAGCTGCAGCACTGGGTTGTACTGGTTGCGAATCAGCACCGGGTGCACGCTCTGCGAAGCGGCGGCGGCGACCGCTGCTCTATCGTCCGCAACGGCCGGCGACCACCCCGCGATCTGGCTGGCAAGGACCAATACGCCGCAGCACGCGCGTGCGTCGTTGAGCTTCATCGGCATCGCTCCTGGTTCGGCGTGTTCAACGAAGCAACGCAAAGTCGCCGCCCGATCAGCGGACCACCATCCATTCCAGAGGGGCCGTTCGGGCGCGGCCGCCGCGAAGGTGGACTCCTCTCGGTTGAAGCGTTTGCAATCGCGGCCCATTGTCTCAAAAATGAACCGCGTTGCCAGGTTCTCAGAAGACCTGACCCCGGCAGTTGGTGGCGACGCTATGCCAGAACTTCTCGCCCGAGGTGCTGCGGCACATGACACGTGGCGGCGCCCGTTGCCCGACGGCATTGCGGTGCGGCTTGGCCGCGCGCCCGCCGACGGTTGGGCGACGCCGTGGGACAAGCAGATTTCGCGCGAGCATGTGGAACTAGTCTGGCGCGCGGGCCGACTGCACGTGCGCAGCCTTGAGTCGGCCCGTAACCCGGTGTTCCACCGCGGCCAGGCCGAGACGAGTTTCGCCCTCGACGTCGGCGACTACTTCGTGATCGGCGGCACGACGTTTCAGCTCGCGGCCGACGAGGCTGAGTTGGCGGCGGGCAGCTCGCCGTCGCCGCGCGAGCAGCAGTCGTTTCGCCCGGGCGATCTGCGGCGCGTGCAGTTCCGCGACGCCGACCACCGCATGGAGGTGCTCTCCGATCTACCCAAGCTGATTGGCGAATCGACGAGCGAAGAGATGCTGTCGATCCGGCTGGTGCGGCTGCTGCTGGCGGGCATTCCGCACGCCGAGGCCGCGGCGCTGGTGAAGCGAGCGGCCGACGAATCAGCGGCTGCTGGGCGCGTTGAGGTCGTGCAGTGGGACCGGCGCCGCGACGCATCGGGACGGTTCCAACCGAGCCAGCGGCTGATCCTGGCCGCGCTCGAGCGCGGCGACAGCGTGCTGCACGTTTGGGGTCAATCGCGCGCGGCCGACCCGAACTTCACCGTGAGCGAGAACCTCGATTGGGCGTTCTGCACGCCGGTGCCGGGCGAGGCGTGCAGCGGCTGGGGACTGTACGTCGCGGGCAGCTTCGACCCGACTCGCGCAATTGGTCGCACGCCCGAACTCGGGCCCAGCGATCTCAAGAGCGATCTGCGATTCGCCGAACTCGTTGCCGAACTCATCGGGTCGTTGCTCCAGGTACGCCGGCTCGAACGGCAGCGCACCGTGTTGGCTCAGTTCGTCTCGCCCACCGTGCTGAACTCGCTGTCGCCCGACCGGCCCGAACATTGGCTCGAACCGCAAGAGGCCGATGTGACGGTGTTGTTCTGCGACCTGCGCGGGTTCTCGAAAGAGGCCGAGCACCGGCGAGACGACTTGAAGGGCCTGCTGCATCGCGTCAGTGACGCACTCGGCGTGATGACGCACCACATCCTGCAGCATCGCGGGGTGATTGGCGACTTTCACGGCGACGCGGCGATGGGTTTCTGGGGCGGGCCGATCGCCGATCCCGAAGGGCCGCTGAACGCCTGCCGTGCGGCCCTGGCCATTCGCGCCCACTTTCAGCGCGCCGCTCAGCAGGGCGACAAGACGCTCGGCGACTTCCAGATGGGCATCGGCATCGCACACGGCCGGGCCGTGGCCGGCAAGATCGGCACCGCTGATCAGGTGAAGGTCACGGTCTTTGGCCCGGTCGTGAACCTGGCGTCGCGCCTTGAGGGCATGACCAAGCAACTGCGCGTGCCCATCCTGATCGACGAAGCGACCGCCGAGCGGGCCCGATCGCTGCCGCGCACCGTCGGGCGCTGCCGCCGCATTGCTCGCGTACGCCCCTATGGCCTCGAAACCGCACTGGTCGTCAGCGAGTTGCTTCCGCCCGCGGCGCACGACCCCGTGCTCACCGACCAGAACCTGCTCGACTACGAGACCGGCCTCGACCTCGTCATCGCCGGCCGATGGGCCGAGGCGCTCGAGACGTTGCACCGCATCCCCGCACGCGACCGGGCCAAGGACTTTCTGACGATCTTCATCATCCAACACAACTACGAACCGCCGACCAAATGGGACGGGGTCATTCCGATGCCGAACAAGTAGCGGCAAGAGTTGAGAGTGTAGAGTTGAGGCGAGGGCAAAGAGAGCGACCGATGAGCAAGTTCAGTCGTTGGACCGGCGGGTTATACCTGTCCGCAGTCTGTTTGCTGGTTGGAGCGGCGCACGCAGCGGTTCCCAACCCAGTCGCGACAGGCGGCGATGAGGTCACGTTCTGGCGCGACGTCGCGCCGGTGTTCCAGAGGCACTGCACAATTTGTCACTCAACGAAGAACATCGACAAGAAAGAGATCGGCGGCGGCTTGGCGCTGACGACCTTCGACGCGGTGACGAAGTCGCCGAAGCAGCCGATCGTCGCGCCGGGAAGGGCCGGCGAGAGCAAGCTGCTGCAGCGCCTGACGACCGCCGACGAAGACAAGCGAATGCCACTCGACGCCGAACCGTTGGCGCCGGAGTTGATCGACATCGTTCGCCGGTGGATCGACGAGGGGGCCAAGGAAGGCGAGCGGCCCGCGCAGCCGGGTGAGCCGGGCGCCGCGTCGGCCGCGATCAAGCGGCCCGCGTCGCCAGCACGGACGCGCGACGTAGTCATCGAGTCCACGACGATACTCACAGCCGAGTCCGCGCGCGCGATCGATGCGACCGCGACCGCCGGCAGACTCGACCTCGCACTGAAAGTCGGACCGCTGCCGCCAATCGCCGCGCTGGCATACAGCCCTGACGGCAAACTGCTCGCGGCCGGCGGCTACGGATCGGTCGCGATCTGGGACATGGCCGAGGCCCGTGTGTCGCACTCGATCGAGTTTTCCGGCGCGGTTCACGCGGTCGCCTTCAACACCGATGGCACGAAGCTCGCCGTGGCCGGCGGACTGCCGGCACGAAACGGGCTGGTCACCCTGTTCGACACGGCAACCTGGCAGGCCGTCGCGACATTGGCCGAACACACCGACGTGGTCTACGACGTCGCCTTCAGCCCCGAAGGGAAAAAACTGGCGACAGCGGGGCTCGACAAGACGGCCCGAGTCTGGGACGTCTCAAGCCTCAAACCGGAGGCATCAATCCTCACGTCTGCCGCGACGCTCAAAGGGCACGCCGATTCTGTCTTCAGCGTCTCGTTCACGCCCGACGCCAAGCGACTGGTCACCTGCGGCAAGGACCGATCGATCAAGACGTACAAGACGGAGAATTGGGAACTCGAGCGAACGATCTCCGGTCACAACGAAGAGGTGCTGGCGCTCGCGGTCAGTCCCGACTCGACGCACGTGGTCTCGGCGGGCAAGGAGCCGCAGCTTCGCTGGTGGACGCTCGAAGAAGGCCAGGACGTGCGCCGCGTGGCAGGCCACAAGGGAACCGTAAGCGCCTTGATCTTCAGCCGCGATGGCAAGCGAGTCGCGTCGGCCGGTCAGGACGGCACGCTGCGCATCTGGGACGGATCGAGCGGCGAGCAGATTCACCAGATCGCCGGCGGCGGCGAGTGGCTCTACTCGGTCGCGTTCAGTCCCGACGGACGATTCGTCACAGCCGCGGGCTGGGACGGACTGGTGCGCGTCTGGGCGACCGAATCCGCACGGCCGCTCGCCACGCTCTTGGCCCCGCCGTCGCCCGATCCGGCCAAGCCTCAATGGATCGCGCTCGGACCGGAAGGCCGTTACGATGCGTCCGACGATTTGGCCGCCATCGTCCGCTGGCGCATCGAAGGCAAGACGCTCCGTGGCGACACGCTGACATCGTTGATGCGGCGGCCCGACGCGGTACGCAAGTCGCTGCGCGGCGAAGCCGCCGAACCGATGAAGTTCCCATAGCGCGGCGAGGCCGGCGTCGATTCGCGGTGCCGTTCGGACTCGCACACCGCCGGGCGGTCCCGCACGCTCATCGTGTGCAATGAGACTGGGAGTAGCTCACTCGACGTTCAGTGTGAACGCCGCGTCGATGTTGATGTTCTGGCCGTTCACGTTGGCCGTAGCGCGAAGCAGGACGTTTGAGAAACTGCCGTTGGCGGCGTTGGCGGCGGCCGCGATGGTGAGCTTGGCGTCCTTGGCCTCCGGCGCGACCGTCACGGCAGCGGACGTCACGTTGCCTGGCAGCGAGATGAACTGCAGTTGCACCGGTCCGGTGTAGCCGCCTTGCCGTGTGACCGTGGCGGTCACTTCGACGTTGGCGCCCTTCTTGACCGCGGCGGGCGACGGGTTCACGGCCATCTTCAGCGGGTCGGTGATCGTGACGATCACCGGCGTGCTGATGTCGGAGACCTGGATGTTCTGCTTGTTCTTGCCCTCGGGGTCTTTGGTGAACGGCACGGCCGGCGCATTGCCGCGCAGCGCGACCGTGTAGGTGCCGACTGGCACGTTGGGCGGCATGTTCAGCGTCAGCTCGGCCTCGTTCTTGTCGGCCGGTATGGCGACGGCCGCGTTCTGGGCGTTGGGTGGCAGCGCCACAGCGGTCACGCCGTCGACGTTCGCCTTGAAGTCGCCCCGGCGGGTCACTTGCAGCTTCAGCTTCAGCGGCAGTCCGCGGCTGTGCTCGATCTTTTCGGGCGTGGCGACGACCCGGTACGGCGCCCCTTCACGCACCGCGATCGCGATCGACCGCGCCACGCGCGATGGCGGCCGGCGCTGTTGGTTCGGATCGAACGCCCAGGTAAGCACACCCGGCCGCGCCTCGCGCGACACCTGCTGATCGCCAATCTTCGCCGAGCCGGTGATCTTCACGGCGCCCACTCCGACCGGCGCGTTGTCGGCCGCACTGAAAATGATCGGCGCGTACACCTGACCCGGGCCGATCGTCACGGGCGCGCTGGTCACGCCCGCTGGCAGACCCTCGGCCGCGACGGTGATCTCGCCGTTGAAGCCGTCGCGGCGAGCGGCGTAGACGTCAAGATGTTGATTGCCGCCCTGGCGCAGGTGCAACGCATCAGGTTGCTGAGCCACGTTCGGTTGCATCGGGCCGCCGGGCATGACGACGAGTCGAAAGTCGGGCTGAACGGGCCGAATACGCAGCCGATAGACATGGCGCGGGCCGCCCTTGGCTGCGCCGTACAGATCGCGAACCGCGATCTGATATTCGCCCTCGGCGAGCGCCGGGGACTGCAGCACGGGGTCGTCGCTGTTCATGGCGAAGCGCAGGCCCACGGGGTTGGTCGCATCGTCGTCGGCGCTGGCGATCTCGGCCCCGTCGCTCGCGCGGCGAAGCAGCAGGAATGAATCGGTCGGGAATCCGGCCTTCTGAGAGATCACCTCAAACACGAACACTTCGTTCGCCTTGGCGGTGAAACTGTACCAATCGACATCACTGGCCGATTGAAACTGGCCGAACACTTCGCACGGGGCCGTGACCTTCTGCGCCTTGTCGGGCGCGTCGTTCGGTTCGGCGCCCCCGACAATCGGCAGGTTCGTCACGCCCAGCAGCACGCTATTCGAGCTGCCCTGCGGCGTGGTGAGGCGATACTCAAAGCCATCGACCATGCTCTCGCGCGGGTAGACGAGTCCGGAGAACGCCAGCCGCTGAATCGCCAGTGGATCGTTGGGCACGGCGATCTGCACTTTGAGTTGGTCGAGCGGTCGGCCGTCGGTCGTGGTCATGCCGCTCGGCTGTCCGCCGGGCAGGCCGCGTCCGAAGAGGGTGAACTCGGCCGGCGCGCCGGGTGCCGCGGCGGGCGGCATGATGTAATCAATGTAGGGCAGCGTGCCGATGGCGACGCGGTAAAAATACTCGGGTGATCCGTCGAACACGCGGTCGGTGACGGCGAGCGTGTAATCGCCGGACGTGGTGATGCTCACGTCCAGGAACGGATCCTTGCCGTCGAAGAATGAACTCGACGCGATGATGCGGCCCGACGGGCCGTAGAGTGCGAGCCGGCCGTCCATGCGCGAGTCGATCTGCTGGGCCTGGCAGGCGATCAGAACGCGCTGGCCCGCTCGCGCGGCTAAGACGTAGTGGTCGATGTCGGTCGCGCCGTTCACCTGACCGTTGATCGTGATGGCGGGCAGCACGTCCGAAAGCACGCGAGTCGCCTGCTGCACGGTGTTGTTCGGTTCCGTTTCGTTCACTTCGACAGCGTCGCCGACGACAAACGTGCGCGGGTTCGACACGCCGAAGCGCCCGACCGCGCGAACGTCGTGCATGCCGAGCGGCGTGTCGGCGGCGATCGTGATCCGGAACTTGGCCGGACCCGCTGCGGGCGCCGGCACGGGTTTGCCGTCCTTCATCTCGACGATCGGTTCGGCCTTCAGTCCGGGGTGATCGAAGTAGAGCTGACTGACCTCGTCGAAGTCGGTGCCGGTCAGCGTCACGTCGACGGTCGCCCCCTGTTTGCCGCCGGGCGGAAAGACTGAGGTGAGCCGTACCGTGGGAAGCTGGGCGTGGGCAACGGGCGACAGGATCGCTCCGCAAGCAATCGCCAGCCAAAACGACTTCGACGGCAAGACCGGGAATCGTCGCATGGTTTTCCTCCGACTCCGAATCACTGAGGTCACAGGAACGGTGCTTCATGCACCCGCGGGTCACGTCAAGGTGGGCCAAGGGGCGTATCGGGCGAGTTCGTGCGCCCGGGACTCCGCCACGCGGCGCACAATGCATGAGTAGATTCTAATGGGATTGCCCGAAGACGCAAGCGGGGCTTTCGCGCCGACGCGCCGATGGACGCTGCGCGCGGCACGCCTTACACTCTCAAGTCGCCACGCCGGATACGTACAGTCGCTGGAGGTCGGCGATGATCTGTGACCTGTGCAGATGCGAGGTTCCCAGCGGGAAGCGGTTCTGCCCGCGCTGCGGAGTGGAGCTAAATTTAGTGCCTGATCGCGAGCGGGCGAGCCAAGCGCCGCTGCTGGCGAAGGATGTCTTTGACTGGAACGAACCGGCCGGCGCGTCCAGTGCCTACGGCGTCTCGCAACGGCAGCAGCCGGTTGTGGCGATCGATGAACTCAGCACGATGCTGCACTCCGCGCAAAGCAAGCTGGAGGACGGCGACGTGCGCGAGGCCGCCGCGCTGCTCGGTCGGATCCGCTCGCAGGTCGCGCGGCATGCCTCACTCCGGCCGGTGTATGAACAACTGCATCGAACGATCGAAGCTCGCAAACGGAAGATTCGCGCGCGGTGCAAGGCCCTGGCGGACGAAGGCGATTGCCCGCGCCTGGTCTGGATGCTGGCCGGTCCGGCGACCAATGATATGGAACCTGAGGAGATCTGCGACATCGCATTGCAGGCGGCGCAGGCGCTGTACGACGCCGAGCGGGCCGACGAGGCCAATGATGTGTTGCGCGTCGCGTCGTTCCGGACCGTGCGCGACGAGGCGATCGTCGAGAGGCACCGCGAGTTGGCCGCGCTGGTCGGCCGCCGTCGCTACTGGCAGCACTGGCGGCGCAGCATGACCGTGGTCGGCGGCACGTGCATCCTCGGCGGCATCGGGTTGGTCGTGTGGGCCTGGTTCCTGTGGCGCACCGGACTCGGCGCCGCCCGCCGGCTCGTCGTGCCGGGATTGCTGCTCTGTGCCGTGTTCCTGGCCACGTTTCCGCAATGGAAGCCAACGTTGGAAAAATGGCTGCGCGAGCACTTCGATGACGAAGGACCGGGCAAGAACATCAAACGACTTTGGACAAGACGCAGGGATTGAACGAACAGTCTGGCTGGACCGCAGCATCACTCCGCCTGCAGACTCGCCTGGCGAGGATCTCTAGCGCGGGCTTTGCCCCGCAACCCAACGTGGCGGACGCCGCCAGCGTCTCGTGCCGACGCTGGCAGCATCGGCCACGCAAGCCGCGCAAGAAAACTAGGCGATAACGAGAGTGCAAGGCGGAGTTCACCGCATGGATCAAGTCACCCGCATCCTGGCTGCAGCAGAGCAGGGCGACCCGAACGCGCCCGCCGAACTGTTGCCGCTGGTTAATGACGAGCTGCGCCGGCTGGCGGCAAAGTCTGGATCAAGTCACATCCAGGCCCCAGGCACTCGCTGATCACTCGAGTCAAGTTGCAAGCTCTCCACAAGGTGTGCCGCGGGCGCACATCGGGTCGAGCAGGAAAAACAGCTTGACTTTGCCGCGTGTGCATCTAGCCTATTGTCCCGCTGCAACACCTTGAGGAGGTCAACACCAATGATGAACACCTGTCAGCGTTCCCGTCCCTGCGCGTGCCGGCCAGGCATCGAGTCACTTGAAGATCGCACGCTCCTGGCCTGTGTGACTGAGTTTCTCTTGGGCGAGCTGGAGATTGAATGCTCCAAGGGTCGCAACGTGATCACAATCAACGACGACGGCGCCGGAGGAATCACCGGCACCGCAGCCGGGCGAGCCTTGAACTTCAACGGCGTGACCGAAGTGGATATCGAGGGGCTAGGCAAGGAAACCGTGACGTACAACTTGCTGGGAAACCTGACCACGCCTCGGGCCATCGACATCGAGGTCGGGACGGGCGTTGACATCGTGAACTTGAACTTCGGCGGCAATGGCGTGACGCGCACGATCAACGCCTTGCTGGAAATCGATGTCGAGGACGGTGCGGGAAACGATCAGGTGACAGCCACGTTCGACATCGTGCTGGCTGAGTTGGGTGGCGCCGTCGACGTCGCCGACTTGGACATCGACATCGGCCGCGATCGCAATCTGGGCGTGAGCACCGGCAAAGACACGTTCAACGTCAACATCGTGTTGCGTGGTGGAAGCACGGGCGATCTGGACGTGGACCTTCGCGGCGGTCCAAAGGACGACGTGCTGACGCTGCTCCTCACCGGCACGCCGGGCAACGTGGGATCGATCGACATCGACGGCGGCCTGAACAACGACCGTTGCACCAGCTCCGGCCCGCCGATCAACGTGCTGAACTGCGAGTTGTAGTGGGGCGCTGGTCGCACTGGCACGACCCATAAGCCGGCAGTCTCCTGATCCGTTCTGCGGCAAAACACGGCACCGCAACCGCGCAGGCAAGGCGACCTGCTCGCCGCAGGCCGCTGATTCACGGGTCTAACGGCACCCAAGCTTACCTGAATGAACAAATCTACAGGTGGCATGCCTTTTGCTGGTTGTACCGAACCGACTGCCTGCGCAATCGTTCGTGGTCCATCTGAAACCGGTAGACGGTACCCATGAATGCTCGTTCGTGGTGGGGGAGACTGTGGACTGGGACTGCGAGTGATCCCAATCGCAAACCCCGTCCCCGCAACGGCAAGTCCCCCCGTGTCGCCGTTGAGCCGCTCGAGGCGCGGATCTTATTGTCCGAGCTAGTGAGTCTCGCACCGACGGCCGACGCTCACATCCGCGGCTCGACCTATGCGGCGGTCAACTACGGCACACTCACTCGCCTCATGGTCAAGAACGACACGCGCGACGTGTATGACTATGAATCGTACCTTCGCTTCGATCTGACGCAAAATCCTGGGCTGGTCGAGTCGGCGGTGTTGCAACTTGTCCCCGCTTACATCGGGCGCGACGCGGCGCGCACGAACTACCGCGTGCGGCTGCTCGGCGACGCGAGCGACGGCTGGGTAGAGGGCAACGGCCGTGCGGACAACCTGCCGGCGGGTGAGATCGCCTGGAGCCGCAAACCTGTCGGTACCGGGGCGGAGATCATCTTCTCAGGTTCTCGTCTGGCGCGCGGTCAGACACTGGCGCTGGACGTGACCCGACTAGTCAATCAGGCGTCGAACGCGAACCGGCTGGTCTCGTTCCAGATCGACGCCGTCTCGGCGCCCAGCCTGCGCGGCGATGTGCAGTTCTACTCGCGCCAAAACGCCACGATGCGCCCGGCCCTGCAGGTTACGCTCGGCGCCGCCAACCGGCCGCCGACGGCTGTCGCCGACGTTGCCACCACAGCGGAAGACACGGCCAAGATCATCGCGGTACTGGCCAATGATACGGACCCCGACCGCGATCGGCTCGCGCTCGTGTCGGTAACCGTGCCCGCGCACGGGACGGCGACGCGAAACACCGACGGCACGATCACGTACGCGCCACACGCCAACTATTTCGGCCCGGACAGCTTCAGCTACGACGTCGCCGACGACGACGGCGTCACCGCCACAGGATCGGTCAACGTCACGATCAGTTCGGTCAACGACCCGCCAATTGCTGGCGACGACACGGCCCACACACTCCCGAATGCCGCCGTGACGATTCGCGTCATGACCAACGATTCCGACGTTGAAGGCGGGCCCATGTCAGTCACTCGCGTGATTCAGCCGGCTCACGGCTCAGTCGTGGTCAACGCCGATGGGACGCTGACCTACACGCCCACATCGAACTACACCGGCGCCGACTCGTTCGTTTACACGCTCGGCGACGGCGCAGCCAGCGACACGGCCGCCGTCAGTCTGTGGGTCGGAAGCTCAAATCTGGCCACGATCCAGTCTTTGACCTACGACAAGTTCAAGACGGTGGCGACGTCGGAGATACCGTTTCTGACCACCACACAAATCGCGTCGATTCCGAGCGAGTGGTGGTTCAAGCAGATGACGGCCGAACAGCGCGCGGCGCTTACGACCAGCCAAGTGCAGTCGCTGAGCGTCGGGGCGGTAGGTCTTTCGGGGTTGACCGCAAGCCAAATCGGCCTGCTCACGCCCGGTCAGATTCAGCAGGTCGCCTATCAGCAGTTCAGGTACTTGACTCCGCGCGAGGTCCCGCACCTGACGCCGGCGCAACTCGGCAAGATCGACAGCGAGTGGTCGTTCAAGCAAATGACGACCGAGGCGCGAGCAGCCCTGAACGCCACGCAAGTGCAGGGACTGAACGTCGCGGCCGTCGGCATCGCCGCGCTCACGCCCGTCCAGATTGGCAGCCTGACCACCGGGCAAGTTCAACAGGTAACCTTCCACCAATTCCGGTATTTGTCGCCGCGCGAGGCGGCGCTGCTGACCACGACGCAGATCGCATCCATAGACAGCGAGTGGTCGTTCAAGCAAATGACTGCCGAGGCGCGGGCCGCTCTCTCGGCATCGCAAGTCGCGGCAATCAACGTCCCCGCGGTCGGTATCAACGCCCTGACCACCGCGCAGATTGGTATGCTGACGGTCAGCCAGGTGCAGCAGGTGAAGTACCCGCACTTCAAGTACCTGACCGCTCGCGAGGCGCCGCTGCTCACGACCACGCAGATCGCGTCGATCGAAAACGAATGGTGGTTCAAACAGATGTCGGCCGAGGCGCGGGCGGCACTGACGGCCCAGCAGGTCCAGGCGATCAATGTTTCCACCGTCGGCATCGCCGCGCTCACGCCCACACAAGTCGGTCAGCTCGCCGCCGGCCAAGTGCAGCAGGTGAAGTATGAGCACTTTAGGTACCTAACCGCTCGCGAGGCGCCGCTGCTTACGACCACTCAGATCGCGTCGATCGACAACGAATGGTGGTTCAAACAGATGTCGGCCGAGGCGCGGGCGGCACTGACGGCCCAACAGGTCCAGGCGATCAATGTGTCCACCGTCGGCATCGCCGCGCTCACGCCCACGCAAGTCGGTCAGCTCGCCGCCGGCCAAGTGCAGCAGGTGAAGTATGAGCACTTTAGGTACCTAACCGCTCGCGAGGCGCCGCTGCTCACGACCACTCAGATCGCGTCGATCGACAACGAATGGTGGTTCAAACAGATGTCGGCCGAGGCGCGGGCGGCACTGACGGCCCAACAGGTCCAGGCGATCAAAGTGTCCACCGTCGGCATCGCTCAGCTCACGCCGGGCCAGATCAACCAGTTGACCACCGCGCAAGTGCAGCAGGTGAACTTCCACCAGTTCGGCAAGTTAACAGCTCGCGAAGTCCCGCTCCTGACCACCGCTCAGATCGCGTCGATCGAAGGCGAATGGTGGTTCACGCGTATGCCGCTCGAACTGCGCAGCCTGCTCACGCCACAGCAAGTGCAGGCGCTGGACATCTCGGCGATAACCATTCACACGCTGACGCCCGCCCAGCGCAAGGAGCTAAGCGTCGCCCAAATCCAATCGGTCCAACCACACGACTTCCGCTTCCTGACTCCCGAACAGGTCGAGCACCTGACGCCCGCTCAAATGGCCGCGGTAGAGAACTACTGGCAACTGAGGTCGATGCCCGACGAGAGCATGGCGGCCCTGTCGCGCGAGCAGTTGCTCAGCCTCACGCCCGAGGTGTTCGCACGCAGCGTCGGCCTGCCCGAGTCGTTCGCCCCGCCGGAGACCATCGGCGAGAGCTTCGAGCTCACCTCGCTCACGTGCGAACATCACACCGAGGCCGGCCAGCCGCATACCGACGACGCCGGCAAGCAGCACGAGCACCTGGCTGTGCTCGACCTTGTGGCCCCGGAACTCGCCACGCACGTCACGGTCGCCAGCGGCAACTGGTCCGACCCGACCGTATGGCGCAACGGCGCCGTGCCCGGCCAGAACTCGCGCATCATCGTCTCGGCCGGCAACACAGTGACCTTCGACGCCATCTACGTCAACCCAATCAAGACCGTCCGGATCGACGGCGTGCTTCAGTTCGCTCATCAGTACGACACGCAGCTCATGGCCGATACCATCGTCGTCGACGGCAAGGGCACGCTGCGCGTCGGCACGACGGCCCAGCCGATTGACGCCGGCGTCGCCGCGCGCATCCTGATCGCCGACACCGGCCCGATCGACCTGTCGGTCGACCCCAACCAAATCGGCCGCGGCCTTATCTCGCACGGCGCCGTCGAGATGGTCGGCCAACCGGTCACGCCGTACGTCGCGCTCGCGGCGGCGCCGAAGCGGGGCGACACGCACCTGGTGCTCGCAACCGCCCCGACCAACTGGGCCGTCGGCCATCGCATCGTGCTCACCGGCTCGTGGTACGACCAGCACGAAGAGTTCGAGATCACGGCGATCAACGGCAGCGTGGTCACACTCGATCATCCGCTCGAGTTCCACCACAAGACGCCCGAGGGCTACGATCTGACGCATTACGTCGCGAACACGAACCGTAACGTGGTCGTCATGTCGCAGAATGTCGACGTCAACGCGCGACGCGGGCACGTCATGTTCATGCACAGCCAGAGCGTCCAAGTCCACAACGCCGGCTTCTACGGCCTCGGCCGCACCGACAAACGAAACCCAGTGAACGACCCCGTGTTCAACGAAGACTGCGATCTCGTCGACAACACCGGACTGAACCGCCGCGGCCGCTACGCCGTCCACTTCCATCGCACCGGCGTCGACGGCGCCAAGACTCCGGCCGTGATCGACGGCAGTGTCGTCGTCGATAGTCCGGGCTGGGGATTCGTCAACCACGACAGCTTCGTTCACATGGCCGACAACGTCGGTTTCGACGTGGTGGGCGCCGCGTTCGTCACCGAAGTCGGCAACGAGATCGGGTCGTTCCGTCGCAACCTGGCGATACACTCGACCGGGTCGGGTGATGGTCTGGAAAGTCGTGAAGACATTTTCGACTTCGGCCATCAGGGCCACGGCTTCTGGTTCCAGGGACCCGGCGTCGAGGTGGAAGGGAACATTGCGACCAACCAGAAGAACGCCGCGTTCATCTTCTTCACGGAATCGAGTGAGGCCCTGTTCGACGCCGCAAACATGGCGGATCCGACGCTCGCCGCCGGCCGCGCACAGGTGCCGGTCGGCTCGGTGCCGCTGCGGCTTGTGAAGGACAACCTCGCGTTCGCGTCGGGCAGCGGCCTAGAAACCTGGTTCCACCTGACGAATATGACGAGCGGCCAGAGCTACATCGAGAACTTCACTGCGTGGAACACGCACCGCGCCATGTTCATGCCGTATACCGGCCAAACCACCGTCGTCAGCCCGCTGCTCATCGGCAACCGCTCGCACCCGTACGGCACAGCCATCGGCCGCAACGATGTGACCAACAACATCACCTACACCGACGTGCACCTCGCCGGCTGGGAGGTCGGCATCGACGCGCCGGTGCGCCGCGCGACCGTCATCGAAGGCGGCTACTTCGAGACGATCATCGGCATCGAAATCTCAACCACCGTTCACAAGAACCGCACGGTTGACATCAACGTCAGTCCCGAGACGGGTGAAGACCCCGAGTTCGCGCCGCTCACGTCAACTCAACTGCACGGCCACACGCAGTGGGAAATCTTCATGGACGGTACGCCGCAGGTGAAGCACAACGACATCGAGACGCTGTTTGCACCCGATGTCGTGCGACTCGGCACCATCCGATTCAACGGCCGGCAAATCTACTACTTGAAACAGGCCGCCGGTTTTGTGCCGTTCCCGACCGGCGAGCCGCTGGGCGACGGGCTGGCCGGCCTGATTCCACCCGAGCTCGTAGGCAAGACGAACGAACAACTGTGGAGCGAATTCGGCTTGGCGCCCGCCGGCGTCATCGCACCACTCGACGCCGTCCAAGTGCCGGGCATCAACGGACTCGTCGGCTCGCCCTCGGTCTATCCGCCGGAACTCAAGCTGATCAGCCCCAAGTACACCAACAAGCTGGCCGACTATGACCTGGTCTACATTGACGGCGACGGCGAACTGATCCACGACCCGACGCCGGTCGCACTCGACGAGGGCTGGAACCTGATTACGCGAACGATCCACGGCATGCCGCGCACATTTTTTGTCTTTGGCGATGTCGAAGCGCCGACGTTCCAACTCAGCTCCGAGACCAAGCTCGTCATCAATCCGCTCGGCCTCGACTTCGGCTTCAACGTGCACGGCACGATCTTGGACAACAGCTTCGGCCACATGGCATTTCACAAGAAATTCACCGACCTGCGTGAGCGCCCGATAGTGACGCGACCCGACGGCTCGCAGTACATACTGCTCGAATTCACCATCCGAGATCTGGCGGGCAACACCACCGCGGTCGCTCTCGAGCTGACGCTCGACCCGACCGCCCCGGTCATCCAGGGCACGGAGCAGCGCGACCTGCCGCCGCGCGAACTGGCCGTGACGCTGTACGAGCTTCTAGAGTACTACATGATCACCGGCCAGACAGACCTCACTGATCTGGAGCTGCCGGCGCTCGTGTTGTAGGCCATGCGGTCAAGTCGCCTGGTTACACCATAGGGTCTGAAATCGGCTTCGGCCGTTTAACCCGCAGCCGCAGGCGAGGCATGGCTGGCGTCTGTTGTGCCTCGCCTGCGGCTGCGGGTTAAACGAATTCGAACCCCTTTCAACGTGGAGCAGTACTTAGGTTTCAGTACGCCCGGTGCTTGACTTCGCTCAGGCTGGCGGCGAGTTTCTGGAGCGCGGCGACTTGCCCGCCCTTGCGCTCGATCATCTGTTCGACAAGCGGTCGCAATGTAGTGTCGCCGGCGAGGAAGCTCAGATCGCGTTGTAGGGCCGCCACACTGCCCGCGACGGCGTCGGCCAGCCGCCGCAGCATCGAGTCAAGCGACAGGAAGTGAAGGTTGGAGTTCGTGAAGTCCATCGGATAGGAGCCCGGCCGAGGTAGGCCGCGACGTTCGTAGATCAACTCGGCCAGTCGCTCGGCCCAACGACGCTCGTCTGCCAGGATCGAGCGAACCAAGTCCTCCGCCTCCCGATCGTCGCCGTGCGTCCAGAGCCAGCTCTCGGCCAGATACTGAGTCAGCGACCGGCACTCGCGATGAAAAATGCGTTCGAGTATGAGCAGTTGGTTCGACATGACGAGGCAGCTAGAGAAGCGACTCCACCGCAAGCTTGGTCAGGCCGTCCATGGCGTCCCACGCCTTCGGGGCAAGCATGAAAGCGAAATTCGCGGCAACCAAGATGGAACAGAAGAGCACGATGCGACCCGATGAAACCCACGCCGGTGCCTCGGCGTCGCACGGCTCGATGGTCATTACTCGCAGCACATTCACGTAGTAAAACGCGCTGAACACTGTGTTCGCCAAGAGCACAACCAGCAACCAGTAGAGTTTCGCGTCGTACAACACGACGATGATGTTCCACTTGGCGGCGAATCCAGCGAGCGGTGGGATGCCGGTCAAGCTGAGCAGGAACACGGCCATCGCGACCGTCAGGAACGGGCAGCGACGGATAAGACCGCGGTACGAGTCGAGGTGCTCGGAGCGAATCTCGTTGCGAATCAGCGCGACGACCGCGAAGGCGCCGAGGTTCATGAACAGGTATACCATCAGGTAAAAGACCAGCGACTGCAGGGCGGCGGCCTGAGCCGTGCTGGACGCACCGCGCGCCAGGATGATCGCCCCGGCGACCGGCATCATCATGTAGCCGGCGTGGGCAATGGTGGAAAAGGCGAGCAGTCGCTTCAGGTTCTTTTGCGCATACGCCGCCAGATTGCCGTACGTCGCCGTAATGGCCGAGAGGACCGCGATGGCAGCCCCCACGTACATGTCAAGCTCAGGACGACTCGCCGCCCCAACGACTTCGCTACTGGCCGTAAGTGTGATGACCAATCGCGCGAGCAGCGCCATCGCCGCCGCCTTGGACGCGACGGACAGAAAGCCGGCGACTTCGGCTGCCGCACCTTCAAACACATCGGGGCACCAGAAGTGAAATGGCACGGCCGAGATCTTGAACGCTACGCCGGCCAGTACCAGCAACACGCCGAGCAACAGTATGCCGCCGACCGGCTCGCCCTTCCCGTCGGCGATCGCCAGTGCGAGGCTTGGAACATGCGCCGTGCCGTACTTGCCGGCCAACAGGCTGATGCCATACAGCATGACGCCCGAAGCGCCCGCGCCGTAGACGACGTACTTGAGCGACGCCTCGCTCGCGTCGCGCCGGCCCTTCAGGAACCCGGCCAGCGCGTACGATGGTAGACTGGCCATCTCCACCGCGATGTACACCATCAGCAGATGATTGGCCGACGCCATCAGCGACATGCCCAGTGTGGCGCCGAGCAGCAGCACGTAGAAGTCGGCCGAGTCCTCGCGGTCGGGAATCCCCGTCAGCGCCGTAAGCCAGATGACCAGCGCCCCAAACAACAACAGGAAGATGCGGAAGAAAACCGTGAAGCCGTCGAACCGCAGCATGCCGCGCGGCACGTCCGGCCCTTGCAACGTGGTGGATTGTTTCGTCGCGCCGCTCGACTCCTGCGCAGTCGTCTGCGACGTCTTTTTCTTCGACTCCGGGACGACCGCGCCAGAAAACAGGTCGCTCGGCGATTCCACGCCAGAACCCGCCGGCGCCGTGCTCACAAGGTCCGTGAGCGGGCCGATTACAAGTCGGCTCACCGGATCTTGAAACGAGCTCTCAGCCAGCGTGGCGCGGCCCACCAGATTGAGCAACTGACCCACCGCGAGCAGCATCGCCAGCAAGGTCCCCACCAGCGCCACGCCGGTCAGCGACGAAGTCGCCGATCGACCGACCACGCGCCACACGAGCAATAGCACGATCGTTGCCACCAGCAGCAGCTCGGGCGCTACGCCGGCGACCGATCGACCGATGTCGGGAGTCAGTTGTTTCAGGACGGAACTCAGATCCATTCGTCACCTTGAACAGACGCCAGCCTTGTCTCGCGCACCGAACGCTCGGTCATCGCCACACCGGAATCGATCCGGCGACGGACGTCACGGTGCGACTCAATTCCATCACGAGGTTGGTCACCGACGGCTCCATGAAGCTGAACAGCAGGTCCGGGTACACACCCAGCAATACACACAACGCCAACAGCGGCACGGCACAGAGCATCTCGCGCGGCGTGATATCGTAGAGTTCATGGCCATGGCCGCCGGCGCCATGGCTGTGTCCGTGGTCGTGTCCGCCGCCGTGGCCGTGATCGTGGGCCAACTGCGACGGGTGGATCCCAAGGAACACGCGTTGCATCGTCCAAAGGATGTAGCCTGCTGTCAGGATAACGCCCAGCGCCGCGATCACCGCGAGCGACTTGCTGAACTGCCAAGTCGCGAGCACCGTCATCACTTCGCCGATGAAGCCGCACATGCCGGGCAGGCCGAGGCCGGCGAAGAAGATCCCCGCCGAGAGACCACCGTACAGCGGCATCATCGTCGCCAGCCCGCCGAAGCGGTTCAGGTCGCGATGGTGTACGCGGTCGTAGATCACGCCCACGACAAAGAACATGGCGGGCGAACTGATGCCGTGCGCGATCATCTGGAACATCGCGCCGTTGAAGCCCGTTGACCAGACGTTCGGGTTGAAGCCCGGGGCCGTGCTCCAGACGGCAAAGCCGAGGATCACGTAACCCATGTGGCTGACCGAACTGTACGCGACCAGCTTCTTGAAGTCGGTCTGAGCCATCGCCGCCAGGGCGCCGTAGATGATGTTCCACACGCCGATCAGGACCAGCGGCCATGCCAGGTACGCCGCGGCCTCGGGGCACATCGGGTAGGCGATGCGCACGAAACCATAGCCGCCCATCTTCAAGAGCACCCCCGCCAGGATCATGCTGATCGGCGTCGGCGCCTCGACGTGCGCGTCGGGCAGCCAGGTGTGAAACGGGAACACCGGCACCTTGATCGCAAACCCGACGTACAGCATGCCGAACATCAAAAGCTGAAAGCCGAGTCCGTACACCTCGCGATGCCGCATCGCCCAGTCTTGGATCTTCATGATGTCGAAGCTGTGGGCCGGCCCTTCGCTCGTCACCGTCTGAGTGGTCGAGCCGCCTGTCTCAGCCTGCGCGCTCGCCCCGCCCACGGCCCCCAGGGTCAGCACGCGTTCCTCGGACGTGTGCGGCGCGGGGTGAAAGTAGAAGCCGAGCATCGCGATCAGCAGCAGCACGCTGCCCGCGAGCGTGTACAGGAAGAACTTGATCGCCGCGTACGGTCCGCCACGCACTCGACCATCCGGCTCGGTGCGCGAGGGCGCGCCCCAGATGCCGATCAGGAAGTACATCGGCAACAGCATCACTTCCCAGAACACGTAGAACAGGAAGAAGTCGAGCGACAGGAACGTGCCCAACATGCCCGTCTCGAGCAGCAGGTACAGGATGCAGTAGCCGCGAATGTGCTTGGTGATGTTCCAACTGGCGATCATTCCCAGCAGGCTGATCAGCCCCGTCAGTACGACGAGCGGCGCGTTGATGCCATCGACGCCCATGTAGTATTCAACGTGGAATATCTTGATCCAATCGAAGCGGAACACCAGATCGCCCGGCTCATTGGACTTGCCGGCCGCCTTGTCGTCGAGCGCCGCCGACGCCCGCGCACCCAACTCGCCGCCCGAACCCGCGATCAGGCCCATGTAGTCGCCCAGCATCACGAGCGTCAGCGCGAATGTGACGAGCGTCGCCACCAGCGCGATGATCTTGATCTCGCGCTCCATGCGGCCGGGTACGAGCATCAGCAGGATCGCCCCGACCGTCGGGACGAACGTAATCAGGCTCAACAGCAGTGTGTCTGACATGGTTACTTCGCCAAGAAACTCAGAAAGAGGTTAGGCCCTATGCGGCCGATGTACGAAATCAGCGTGAACAGTCCGACCACCGCGACAGCGAGGAACACGATGTACTGCCGCAACTGACCAGTCTGCAGCCGGCGCAGCCACACGCCGGTCGCGTAGACCCAGTCGGCCACGAAGTTCACCGCACCGTCGATGATGCGATTGTCGAACCAGCCGTCGGCCCGGCTCACCTGCACAGTGCAACTCGCCGTGCCATCGATGAAGCGGTCCAAGACGTTCCAATCGAACCCGCGGCAGAACCGGGCCGCGGCCAGCACCGGACGCACGAGCACTGCGTCATACAGCTCATCGAAATACCACTTGTGCAACAGGAAGTCGTGCAACCGCGGGAAATAGCGCACCAACTCGGCCGGGTCGAGCACGCGGAAGAAGTAAAACAAGGTCGACAGGCCGATCCCGGCGAGCACCACCGCCAGAGCGATCATTCCCGCCTTGGCGTGGACCTCGTGCGGCGCGTGCGCCAGCACGGCGTGCGGCGAACTGAACGTCAGAACCCGCTCGATCAGCGGCGTCTTGCCGTTGAAACCGTAACCGACGATCACGCTGAACACCGCCAGCACCGCGAGCGGCGCCCACATCACCGCGGTCGATTCGTGCGCGTGCTCGGCCACGTGGTGATCGCGAGTCTCGCCCGTAAACGTCATGAAGAACAAACGGAACATGTAGAACGCCGTGATCCCCGCGCCCACCGTGGGCAACAAGAAAAGCAACATGTGTTGCTGATGCTGTCCGCCCCAATCCAATGGGCCGCCGAAGTACAACGCCTGGGCCACAATCGCGTCCTTCGAGTAGTACCCGCTAAAGAGCGGTATGCCGCAGATCGCCAGAACGCCAACCAGCATCGTCACCATCGTGATCGGCATCTTCTTCCACAGACCGCCCATCTGCGGCATTTCTTGCGTGCCGGTGCCGTGAATCACGCTGCCCGAACCGAGAAACAGCAGCGCCTTGAAGAACGCATGCGTCAGCAGGTGAAACAGACCGGCCGACCAGCCGCCCACGCCCAGCCCGAGCATCATGTAGCCAAGCTGGCTGACCGTCGAATACGCCAACACGCGTTTGATATCCGTCATCACCAGGGCGATCGTGCCGGCCAGGAACAACGTGATGCCCCCCGTGTACGCAATGACGAGCAGGGCCTCGGGCGTGAAGAAGGCGTAGAACCGACCGACCAGGTACACGCCTGCCGCGACCATTGTCGCCGCGTGAATCAGTGCGCTGACCGGCGTCGGACCTTCCATCGCGTCGGGCAACCAGACGTGCAACGGGAACTGAGCGCTCTTGCCGACGCAACCGATGAACACGCCGATGCCGGCAACCGTCAGCAGTACGTAACCCATCGTGCCGCCGGGCAGGCCAGTCTGTGGACTGAACAACTGCACGGGGCCCGGCGCATCGGCCACCGCCGCCTTGCCGCTTTCACCGACGTTCGCGAGCCACTCGCCCGTCTCGGCATCCCACGAGATTCGCTGCCCCGTCGTCGCGCCGACGCGCACCATCTGGCCGGCCGGATCGCGCACCGTGCGCACCGCATCTTGGATATTGAACGTACCGACCGACGTCCAAATGATCATCAACCCGACGATAAACCCGGCGTCGCCCACGCGGTTCGTGATGAACGCCTTGTTCGCCGCAGTCGACGCGCTCTTGCGCTCATAGTAGAAACCGATCAGCAAGTACGAACACAGCCCGACCAACTCCCAAAACATGAACACCATGAACACGTTGTCGGCCAGCACCAGGCCGAGCATCGAGAAGCAGAACAGCGACAGGTACGTGAAGAACCGCGGGAAGCGCCCTTGGCGGTGTAGCGGCGGATCGCCCGGCGGCACGGCCAGCGGGTCGTGTACCGGGTCGTGCAGTTCGTCGTGCATGTAGCCCGACGAGAAAATGTGAATCGCCGAAGCGATCAGCGTGATCATGAAAAACATGATCACGGTCAGACTGTCGACGTAGAAACCAAGCCGAATCTGCCGGTTGCCGATCCGAATCCAACTGAAGTCCCACTTCCACTCGCCTCGCCCGGCGTGGCCACCCGCGCCATGCGTGGCCGGGCCCGCACCGTGTTCGGCCGAATGGCCGGGCTGACCCGCGCTCGCGTGCGACGTCGCTTCGTGACCCGCCGGCGCTGCGTGGCCCGGGTCTTGGCGCGGCGCGAAGTAGTGCGCCTCGTGGCCGCCGCCGTGCGCGTCGCCCGTCTCGGGGAAGAACTCGGGTGTGAACTCACCGACGTAGATGAACAGCCCAGCAAGGCTCAACAAGAACGAGCCGATAATCGCCGCGCACGCAACCGCAGCGCCCACCTTGCCCCAACGCTTGCCGCCGAGCACCAACACCGTGAACGACGCAAACGGCAGCAGCCACGCGGCAACGTACAACCAAACTGGCCAATTCGGATCCGTCATGTCCTTCTCTTCAACAGCAATCAGCCTCAGTCGTCGGCGTTGACCAATAACAATTCACTATTGGACTTCTCACTGCTTCAACTCGTCCGCCCGGTCCACATCGACCGTCATGTGGTTGTTGTAGAAGTTCAGCACAATCGCCAGCGCGATCGCCGCTTCGGCTGCCGGCAGCACGATGCCGAACAACGCGAACGCCTGGCCGTCGATGCCGAACGGCGTGTAGTACGCGAACGTCACGAAATTCAGGTTCGACGCATTGAGCACCAACTCGGCGCCGATCAGGATGCCGACCGCGTTTCGCTTGGTGGCCATCGTGACGACGCCGCAAACGAACATGACGACGCCAATCAGCAGCACATTTTCAATGGGTACGTTCATGAGACGGCCGCCTTGCGACGTTTCGCGCGGGCGAGGTACGCCGCGCCGATGAGCACGACCAACAGGTGGACCGAGACGATTTCAAACGGCAAGAGATAGCCGATGTTGGCCGGGTCGCGGCCGGCTTTGCCCGCGCTGGCGGCCGGACCTTGCGGCGGGATGCCCAGGAACTCGAGCCCAAGCTGTGTGGTCGATGGCGCATTCTCTGCGGTCAACCCCGACGTGTCGCCCCGCCTAGTCTTGGGCCAGTCGGTACTCATGGTCGCTCCGGCGAGAATGGCCACCAACACCGTGCCGACGACTGCCGCGATGGTCCACTCGGCGCTCGACGTCTTCATCCGCACGAACGGCCCCTGGGCCGTCAACATGACGCCGAAGATCACCAGGATCAACGTGCCGCCCACGTAAATCAGGAGCTGCGTCGCGCCCACGAAATCGGCGCCGAGCAGGAAGAACAACCCCGCCGTACCGACCAGCGCGAAGAGCAGCCAGACCGCGGACCGCACCACATTCGGCGTCACCACCACGCCGATAGAGCAGACGACCGTGGCAAGCCCCATGACCCAAAACAGCACCGTGGGCCACGCGGCAATCATCTTCTGAATGAGGTCGATCAACGCTCGATTCTCCCGACGGACCTGACCGATCGGTCAGATCAGTACACCCTTTCGCGTCGCCCATGCGCCGCGCTCGGCGGCGTGGTGACGATGCCGACGCCGACAATCAACAGCGTGACGCCAGCCGCCACGACCGCGCCGATCTTGCCGCCTAGCTCGGTCGTCACCAACAGCGGCCACAGCGCCGAACCCAGCAGCAGGAAACAACTGATCGGCAGCAAATATTTCAGACACATCTGCATCACCTGGTCGATGCGGATGCGCGGCAACGTCCAGCGAATCCACATCATCACAAAGATCAGGAAATAGCCCTTGACGATGAAGTTGAGCAGGCCGGCGGCCTTGGCCAGAATGTTCGGGACATCGCCCACACCGTCGCCGTTGGTGTCGATCCACCAGCCGAACCATTTCGTCAGCGGCAGCGGGCCGCTCCAGCCGCCCCAAAACATGGTCACGGCGATCCAGGCCACCGCGAGCATGCTGGCATACTCGGCCATGAAGAAGATCAGCCAGCGAAAGCCGCTGTATTCGGTGTGGAACCCGGCGACCAGCTCACTCTCGGCCTCAGCCAGGTCGAACGGCGCCCGCTTCACGCTCGCCGTCGCACAGACGATATATACTATGGACGCAAAGAACGTGAACGGATCGTGGAAGCACATCCAATTCCACACGCCTTCGGCCTGCATTCGGCCGACCGTGTTCATGTTCATCGTGCCGGCCGCCATCACGGCGGGGACCAGGTTCAGCGCCATCGGCACTTCGTAACTGACCACCTGCGCCGCCTCGCGCATGCCGCCGAACAAGGCCCACTTGGAACCCGACGCATAGCCGGCCATGATCACGCCGAACACCTCGACACTCATCACCGCGAGCATGAAGAACACAGCCACGTTCATATTCTGGGCCACCCAGCCATCGCTGAACGGTATCACCAGGAACGCGGCATACGAACCCATCAGCACGATGTACGGGGCGAGTCGAAACAGCGGCCGGTCGGCGTCGGTCGGGATCAGGTCCTCTTTGAGCAGCAGCTTGATGCCGTCGGCGATCGTCTGGAGCCAGCCGAACTTGCCGCCAGTGCGGGTCGGCCCGAGTCGGTCTTGGATGCGGCCCGACACCTTGCGTTCCGCCCAGACGAAGATGATCGCCTGGAACTGGAAGAAGAGCATGATGACGAGGCTGGCCAGGAACGGCCCGATCAGGTTCGGCCAAGCGACCTCGCGAAACCACTGCCAGATGTCAGCGAGCGAAGCGAACACGGGTCGGGCAAGCTCCCGTCGGGTTTAGGCGGTGCGTGGTTGACTATCGGATCGGAGTTGCGGAGCAACTCCTCCACAACGGTTACCGTTAGGAGCGGCGAATATGGCAGAAGAGCCGCGGGGATTCAAGACCCCGGCGAGAATTTCTACGGCCCCGGTCGACGCAAACGTGTAAACTGGCGGCCCACCGTAGATTCCGAAACCGAGGACCAAACGATGAGTCGACCAGCCGTTCGCGCGATCATTCCGATTTGCCTCGCCGCCGCGCTGTTGAGCGTCGGCGCGCGGCCCCAGAAACCGGCCGACCCCATCGGTCCGCCCCAGCGCGTGCCCTATCGCACCTCCGAGACGCTGCACATGATCGTGCGGGCGAAACTCGCCGGAAAAGGCCCGTTCAACTTCATCGTCGACACCGGGGCGCCGATGATGTTCGTCACAACGGACGTGGCGAAGAAGGCCGCCGTCGAGATCGATCGCAACGGCTGGGCCAAGTTCGAGCCGATGGAATTGGAGGGCGGCGCTCGGCTCGATCGCGTCACCGCGCGGGTCGAGGACATCTTCCAAATCCGCGGCATGAACAGTCTCGACCTCGCCGGCGTGCGACTCGATGGCGTGCTCGGCTACAACGTGCTCGCTCGATTCCGCATGGAGTTCGACCTCTCGAAGACGGCGATGAACTGGACTCCGCTCGATTTCGATCCGCCGCTGCCGACGATGCTGCGTGGCGGGGCGAGTACTCCGAAGGAGCTTGAGGCGGCGGGCGGACTCGTGCAGATGTTCGGCGCGTTTCGCGGCGGGCCGCCACCGAAGCCGACGCCCCGCGGATTCATCGGCGTGGAACTGGCCGCGGCCGGCGACGCAGCCGACGCGCGAGTCGAGATCAAGACGGTGCTGGCCGAAAGTCCCGCGGCCACGGCCGGCCTTCGCCCAGGCGACGTCGTCACCAAGTTCGGCGGCAAGCCGGTCGCCACCATTGCCGATGTCCTGAAGCACGCCGAAGCCCTCGGAGTCGATGAGGCCGTTGCCATCGAGCTTCGCCGCGGAACCGACGACGTGAAAGCAACCATCAAGACGGGACGGGGACTATGAGAACGAAGCCGATTGCCACACGATTGCGTACCATTCTGATTACGGCGTTCACGTTTGCGACGGCGACGGCCGCGATCTGCGGAACACGCGCCGACCAAGAAGCGACGCAAGCGCACGACGCGAAACCGGCCGTCGTGAAGTTCGAGCTGCTGCGCTCGCTGCACCCGGCCGTTCAAGTGAAGATCAACGATGCCGGCCCGTACCGACTGATCTTCGATCTCGGCTCGCCCGTGATGCTGATCTCGGGCCGGGCCGCGGCCGACGGCGGACTGATCACCAAGGAGGCCGCAAAGAAGCCGGCATTCTTCGGGATGCGCGGCGAGGGCAAGGTGCGGAAGCTCGAAGTCGGCGAACTCGTCGCCGAAAACGTGCCGGTCATGATCATGGACCACCCGACCATCAAGATGATCTCGGACTTCCTCGGCCCGGTCGACGGCATCGTTGGCCACCCGTTCTTCGCGCGTTACAAGTTCACGATCGACTACCCGGCGGCGACAATGACGTTCACGCCGAACAACCACGATCCGCAGAACGTGATGATGCTGATGATGAACCGCATGTTCATCAGCCGGTCCGACGCGGCCAAGCGGCGAGTTGTCCCCGCCGCGCTCTGGGGTCTCGAGGCGACGAAGCCCGACGGCGACGTCGAGCCGGGAGTGGACGTCGCGCGGGTGTTCGCAGACGGCCCTGCCGCCGCAGCCGGACTCCAGGCGGGCGATCGCCTCCTCACGCTCGATGGCCGCTGGACCGACTCGGTTGCCGACGTGTTCGATGCAGCGGTACTCGCAAAACCAAACACGCCGACGAACGTTTCCGTTCGCCGACGTGATGAGATCGTCACGCTGACTGTGGTTCCGCGAACCGGCCTATGACACCTTGAGCAACTCACACGCCTCGTCATAGCCCGGCGCGGGTCGGCCGCACTCGCTGGCGGTGACGCGGGCCAGAGCGACCAACTGCCGCCAACGAAACGCCGGGCGTGTCGTGGCGAACTCCTCGCTCGCCGTCCGGTAGTACTTCTCGGCGTGCAGGGCACCGTCTTCGCTGGTGGCGTAGCGCAGCATCAGGTCGAAGGCTCCGCGGTGCGGATGGCCCAGCTCACCGTAGCGGTGAATGATCGCCGCCGCACGGCCTTGCAGGTTGCCGCGAATCGCCTCTTCCGCCTCGGCCAACAGGGCCTTGGGGTCCGTCGTCTTCACGCGATCGAGATGCGTGGCGATCGGGTGCGGCTGCCAGTTCTGGAAGTCGCCGCCGCGATTGACTCGGTCAAGCGCGACTTGATAGGCGCCGAGGATCAGGCAGGCAAACGCATTGCGCGGGTTGCTGAATCGGGCCATGTTGCGCCAGGCGTTGGCCGAGTCCGAGGCGTGTACGCCGATCGAGTCGCCATGTACGCTGCCAATCGGCTTGCCGGTGTACTCCTCGCGGGCCGAGCGGCCGACGTCGCGCAGCACGAGTTGATTGGCGGCCAGCGAGATCGCCTCGCCGATCGCGTCGGGTTCAAAACCCTCGGCGAGCGCGGCGGCGGCAGCGGCGGCGGCCTCGTCCGCCGACACCTTAAACAGCGTCTGGCTCATTTGGTCGACCCAGGCGTCGTCGGCCTTGCGATTGCCCGGCTTGCGCCCGAGCAGTTTGTGCTCTTCGAGCAGCTTGGGCAGCAACGTGCGTGGTCGGTCCCACTCGGTGTTCCGCGAGCCTTTCTCAGCCCGCACGCAGTAACGAAGCGACTGACGCAGCATCGTGTGGGCGTGTTGTGCGCCGACCAGATCGAGTAGCACGAACGCTCGGAAGGGCAATACGACCCGATGCACCTCGGTGTTGTCATGCACCGCGTGCAGTAGACTGTTGAAGAGATCCTCTGGCGAACCCTTGGCCAGCGCGGCGAAGGTCCCCTCCGCGACGTCGACGTTCTTGGTTCGCACGGCCTCGCGCACCGCGTCGCCGGCGTCCTGGCCGCCCGACAACTCCGCGGGACGGACTGGGTGCAACACCTCGTTGGCGACGCCGCCCGTTTCGTGAATGCGGCTCGTGTTTCGATAGAGCACCTTGAGCACGGGCAGCGGTTGGCGTCCCTCGGGCATCTCCTGCGACATGTGATAGGCCGGGGCGAGTGCCATGATCGTGTGAAAGCCGGTGTAGTCTTCGCCACCGAACGTCCGCGCGTTGGCCAGCGCACCGGCGGCGACGAGATCCTTCAAACTGGTTCCCGCACGCACACGATCCATAAGCGTGGGCACGAGCTTGTTCACGGGCGTTTCTTGCATGAGCCGCACCAACGGCTCCATCGACCCGAAGTCGATCCGCTCCGGCGCGTCGGCCCCAAACGCCGAAGCAAAGCCCAGGTCGCTGGCCACTCCATAGCCAACGCCAGCCACTAACATGCCACGGCCGATGTCTTCGAGAAATGTCCGCCGAGTGCGGGTCTGCATGAGAGTCCTCCTTCGAGCCTGCCCGGCGGCTTACGGCTCTTCAACGGTCGACAACTGAACGCGCCGCTGGTCAATAGGCTACTGTCCACGGTGCGGAAAGCAACCACAATGTAAGGCCGTACACCAGTGGGGCCGGCCTTCTTGCCTGCCTTGACGGGCAGGCAGGAACGTCCGCCCCATTTGGGCTGTTACTTCGCCTCCCACACGCGCCAGCCTGTGTCGATCGAGCCCATGACGAACCGAATAAGCCGCAATGTCAACGGCCGACCCGGGTCGCCGAACGATAGCCCTTCGGTGCGGATCGTGGCCTGGATTTCGACCTCGTAAAACTCGAAGTCCATGTTGCCGGGCAGCGTCAGAAACGACCGCTGCAGCAGTTGGTCCCACTTCGCGGCGTTGTCCTTGTAGTGCAACGCAAGTTGACGTTCGGCGTCGGAGAGTTGCACGTCGGTGCCCGCCAACAGGTCTTCATAGGTAGGTCCGAGTTTTTGTGACGAGAGAAGGCCACCGGCGTTTTGCGCAAGATCGCCGATCGCGCTGTACCGCGCGATTACGCTGTCGAGCAATTGATCCTCGGGGTTCTTGTGCTTGCGTTTCGATTCGGCGTTGGCCGCAGCGGCCTCGGCCTCGACTTTCTTCTTGGCCTTCTCCAACTCGCTGAGCACGCCCAGTCCGAGACCGAGTTCGTCCTTCGGCTCGAAGCGGCCGCGGTCGGGGTTCCAGCGATACTGCTTGTCGATGCGCGCGTGGAACTCGGCGAGGCCGAGGAACTTGCCGCGCAGTACAGGGAACTGGCGCTCGGACAGCGCGACGCGCTCGACGCCGGTGAGTCGCGGGTGCGCGGTGAGCACCGAGAGTCGGTTGGCCGTGGCCCAATCTTCGCGCCGGATCGCGTCGAGGTACTGCCGGGCGATGACCTCGCGCGGGTCCTTGGGTTGCAACATTGGCCATACGACGAGTGTGCCGACCACGCCAACCGGCACAAGCAGTACAAGCAGCATCAAGAGCCATTTCCACCAACCGGCGCCCCCGGCCGCCTCGCGGTCGGCCCGCGCGTGAGGCTGCCACGTCGCCACGGCGTCGGTCGACGCGGTGCCTGCCGACGGCTCGACCGGCGTGGTCGGCGATGCAAGCACCGGCTCGGGCCGTGGCACTGCGACCACCGGCTCGGCATCGTCTGTTCCGACCAGCACCGTCTCGGGGACGCGCACACCCTTCGCACATTTGGGACACTTCACCGCCCGACCCAACATCTGGTCGCTCACCAGGAAGCGTGCGCCACAACGACACTTCAAGCGAATGTTCATAGCATTCTCGCGGGACCCGAATGAGTCCAATTGTCGCAGACGTCCAGCGCGTGTTCAACGTGCGGAGTCGGCTTTCATTTTTTCGCGAACCAAACCGGCGCCCTCGCGTCTAAACAAGCACACGGGCGAGCGGCTCGGCGGCCGCGGCCTGAGATTGAACTCTAACCGTGCAACGACCATGACGATCAAACGACCGAGTTCCTGGTGCGAAGGGATGCGGGACGAACGATTCGCGGGTCTACGAACGAATACAACCGCCCAGTTTGCATTGCGATTGTGACACCGGTCGAATCTCGACGATCGCACTCCAAGGCCAGGTGTCCCGCGCGATGCCTGGCCTTTTTCTTTGGTGTTACGCGATTCCGCGGCCAGCAGCCCGGCTGCACCCCCGCAGCCGGGCTGCTCGGAAGGTATTTGCACATGCGCGGACCGCGGACCGTGAGCTAGTCCGGTCGATAGCGTCCGGTTGAAGCCCGGAAGAACCTGGTTCGACTCCAGGACGGTCCACTTGAGCAAGAAGTAGACAGAGAACAGAAGTCAGAGGTCAGACGGCGACCGCACGTGCCAGGAGGCAAGATCATGTACCACCGGATCAACGATGCAAGCTGTCTGACCTCTGATCTCTGCTCTCTGACGTCTTCGGCGCGGGCCGGTAGCTCAACGGTTCGAGAGCACTCGGCTGATATCCGAGCGACGGTGGTTCGACTCCACCTCGGCCTACTGACGGCGATCCGGCGCGAGCGGGAGCGGTCGCTGCGGCGAGCGAATGAGCGAGCGACTCGATCAAAACGCACCCGACCGACAACCGAGGTCGTGGTGTAACGGCAGCATCCCGGACTTTTAATCCGGTGGGCGTGGGTTCGAATCCCGCCGACCTCATGGAGGAAGGGAGTTGGGAGTAGGCAGTAGGGGGTAGTGGAAAACAGCAGATGTGAGTTGCTCGCGCGGAATCGGAAAACGAGCACTACTCCCTACTCACTACTGCCTACTCCCTTCCTCTGGCCCGTAGCTCAACGGTCAGAGCGGCCGTCTTATAAGCGGCCGACGCGGGTTCGACTCCCGCCGGGCCGATCGGCGGTTGTAGGTCAGGCTTTAGCCTGACAAGTAGTTGTAGGTCAGGCTTTAGCCTGACAAGACAGGTTTGTGAGTGACAATTAGTCAGGCTGAAGCCTGACCTACACGGGACCAAGGTGCTAGCGGCAGCATCTCTGGCTCTTAACCAGAAGGGTGAGGGTTCAAGTCCCTCTGGTCCCACTTGACGCACTGGTCGTTCAGCGGCAAGGACACCGCACTCGTAATGCGGCGACGTGGGTTCGAGTCCCACCCGGTGCTCTGGCTGATGTGCTCTTTGAAAACTTGGTCGCAGCTTCGCACCCATGATGTAGCGGCAGCCTGCCTGCTTGCCATGCAGGAAGTGCGGGTTCAACTCCCGCTGGGTGCTTTGAGATTTCATATTTGAGATCACAGACGATCGGCGCGTGGGAAAGCTTGGAAATCCGCCTGCCTTGGGAGCAGGAGCACGTCGGTTCGAATCCGACCGCGCCGACTTCGTTCAGGACGTAGGAAAGCCTGGTGAATCCGCCGGTTTCGGGAACCGGTAATCGCGGGTTCGAATCCCGCCGTCCTGATTTTAGTGTTCAGTTTTCAGTGTTCAGTTCATCTGACTGAACACTGAAAACTCCCACTGCGGTGTGGCCCAACGGTAAGGCGGCTCCCTGTTAAGGAGACGACTGCAGGTTCGACTCCTGCCACCGCAGCTCGGCGTAGGGTGGGCATCGCCCACCGGAACAACCGGAAGAACAACCGGAACAATCGGCGGTCGAGACACGCTGCAAGAGTGGTGGGCGATGCCCACCCTACGGAAGGGCCAGCCGATCGGCGACGGCAGTCGTTTCGAAAACGGTCGAGCGATGACCCTTGGGGGTTCAACTCCCTCCCCTTCCGCCTCGTAGCGACAAGCTGCCAGCTTGTCGATCGGTTTTTTCGACAAGCTGGCAGCTTGTCGCTACGCGATCGTGCCCTTGGCCGAGCGGCAGAGGCACCGGGCCTCCAACCCGGACAGGTGGGTTCGATTCCCTCAGGGCACTTCCGTGTAGGTCAGGCTTCAGCCTGACTCTGTCGCTCAGCGATCGCGTCAGGCTGAAGCCTGACCTACGAGCTGACCTACGAGCTACAAACGACTCGGGGATCGGCTAAGGGTAGGCTAGCTGGCTTTGAACCAGCGTGTGGAGGTTCGAATCCTTCTCCCCGAACTTTTGTGCGACGTGTCGTGTCTCGAATGGAAATGATCCGGGGCAGTTGCTGCTGGTAGTGACGCCTGGCTCTGACCCAGGAGGCCGTTGGTTCGATTCCAACCCCCGGAACTGCGACGCGTGGAAGTCATCCGGCTGGATGAGGGACCGGTCTTGAAAACCGGCGGCGGCCTTGAGCCGCTTGTGGGTTCGAGTCCCACGGCTTCCGCCTGTAGGTCAGGCTTCAGCCCGACTCGCGGCTCGGCAACGTCGCCCAGGTACGCCAACCGGCAGAGCGGCGCGGCTTAAACCCGCGTGACTGTGGGTTCGATTCCCACGCTGGGCAGTGTCGGCTCTCGCTTCGTGAGTGGCATCGAAGGCGTTCCTTTCGCGGAGCGAAAGACGACATTCACGGCTCGGTAGGCAACTTGGCAGACCAGTCTCGCTTAGAACGAGACATGCTGCGGGTTCGAATCCCGCCTGAGCCACCTAATGCGGTCGGTGCGAGTATTTGTAATGAACAAGCGTGCTGCAATTGTTGATCGCATGCGACGACACGCTGAGGCAGTGGAATTAGCCGAGGCGTACCTTGCGACAGGAGAGCATGCCAACTGGCATGGCTTTCGACCATTGTTTGGTGGTTCTCGCGGTCGGTTGCCGCACCGAGACTGGGTTGCGAATGTCTTTCTGCGCCGAAGGTCAGCAGCCTTGACGCAGTGCGAGAAGACGCTTGAAACGCTGACACGGAAAGCGAAGGATCGCCGAATTAGCCAGCGACGAAGGGAGCGGGATTAACGTTCGTCCTCGTGGAGCAGTCCGGAGTGCTCGCCACCCTGTCACGGTGGAGATCGCGGGTTCAAATCCCGCCGGGGACGCTGGAGGTGCGATGAACGATGTTCGTGCGATTCGTGGTCGGCACAGTTGCGGAGAACCCCTATTGGCTCAACGGCGTCTTTGAGTTGGCGTACCGACTGCGCGAGAACGAGTCGCTGGGTGCCGCTCGAACCGAACAATTGGCGGAAATGCTGGATTGGTACAAGCAGAATCTTCCAGTCCCGCCGTTCGAGGAAGTACTGGCCGCTCGGCGTTGGTCGGATCGAGTGGTGTGTTGGTTTCGCGGCATCCGAAACGAGCCGCTGCGTAGGATGTGGCCCTTGGTGAACTTGCTCGAAGAAGCCGGAACGCCGGTTCGGTTCATCACGACCGCGCGACCCGGCCGCATCCTGTACGAGGACTCGTTTCAGATTGTGGCCGAGACGCCGGGTCTGCGCGAGCAGGACTGGCGGCTCGTCCCGCGGCGATGTCGGGCGAGGAAGTGGCGATGAACGGCACGGTACGCAAACGGAAAAGCGGCGAAGCTCAAACCTTCGCGACTCTGTGGGTTCGACTCCCACTCGTGCCACTTGGGTTGTGCTCCTCACGGCGGCCTGTAAACCCGTTGTCGCAAAATAAGTGAGGCGGACGACGAGAGGTTCGATTCCTCCGCAACCCATTGGGTGAGTTTCCAAGTCTTAATTTGAAATCTCCAATCTGAGATCTGAAATTTGAAATCTGAAATCTGAAATCTGAAATTTGGGACCTCTGGCGCGGCCCGTTCGTCTATCGGTTCAGAGGATACCGGTCTTTCAAGCCGGAGAGATGGGTTCGATTCCCATACGGGCTACTTGGAGTGCGGCGGCTCGACGCCGCTTTGGGTTCTACGGTTGTACGAGACGGAAGAACGATCAAGCGAGAATGGAAAGCGGCGTCGAGCCGCCGCACTCCAAAGCCGGCCCGTTCGTCTATCGGTTTGAGGACGTCAGCCTCTCAAGCTGGAAAGACGGGTTCGATTCCCGTACGGGCCACTTGTAGGTCAGGCTTTAGCCTGACACAGAACGGAGAAAACCAACGATGTCAGGCTGAAGCCTGACCTACGCGACCAAGTGGTGGAACTGGGATACACGCGGCGCTCAGAACGCCGTGCCGCGAGGCGTGGGAGTTCGAATCTCCCCTTGGTCATTCACCGTAGACGGCACGCTCCTCGTGCCGCGTGCCTCTCGCGGAGCGAGAGGTCTACGTTGCTGCAGGCGGGCAGGCGCCCAACTGGCCCTCATGAGGCCGGTGTGCCCGGCTCGATACCGGGGCCTGCAACTGGTAGGTCAGGATTTAGCCTGACTCGTCTGTCATCAGACGGATCAGTGTCAGGCTAAAGCCTGACCTACATCGCGGGTGAGCCAGTGCTCGACTGTGGCTCATAACCACGGACCGCTAGGTGCGACCCCTGGACCCGCAATAGGTAGGGTGGGCATTGCCCACCACGAGCCGAATTGTCGCCCGGTCCGGCCCTGAACTCCAGGTCGCCGTGGGCTCCGCCCACGAGCCGAATTGGTGGGCACAGCCCACCCTACATGGGCGAGTACGCAAACAGGGAAAGCGGCCGGTTTGAGAGACCGGTGATTTGTCTGTGGGTTCGACTCCCACCTCGGTCATTGAAGAAGCGAGTAGTGAGTTGGCAGTAGGGGCGGAAATACAACCCTACTCCTGTCTCTCTACTGCCTACTCCCTGCATCCGGTCCCGTGGTCCAGTGGCCACGACGCCTGGCCTACACCCAGGAGACGATGGTTCGACTCCATCCGGGATCACTTCGGGCTGCTGGTCCAACGGTACGACACCTGGCCTGCAACCAGGAAATCGGGGTTCGACTCCCCGGCGGTCCACTGTGAGTTTTGAGATCTGAAATTTCAAATCTGAAATCTGAAATTTGAGATTTGAAATTTCAGACACGGAAGGCAGCCGGATACGGCTGGCCGGACCGGTTTGCTAAACCGCGTGCCCCGCGAGGGGCGTGTGGGTTCGAATCCCACGCCTTCCGCCTTGGAGTGCGGCGGCTCGACGCCGCTTTGGATGAGTGAATGGCCGGCAGGAAAGGAAAGCGGCGTCAAGCCGCCGCACTCCAAAGGCCCCGATGGTGAAATGGACATCATCCCTCGCTTCTCCCAAGGAAGTCGTAGTGCAGGCGGCTCGCCTGCGGTTTCCTTTGACGACATTGCAGGCGGGCCGCCTGCACTACGCTAACGAGGTGTTCCGGGTTCAAGTCCTGGTCGGGGTGCTGGCGATTGAGATTTGAAATCTGAGATTTGAGATTTTGAGAATTTCAGATGGTGTCTGTGGTGTAACGGTTTCGCATGCGACGCTGTGACCGTCGAGGAGCGGGGTTCGACTCCCCCCAGACACCTTGTGCTCGGTTAACCGCGAGCCGCAGGCGACCGTGTGATGTCCGGATCATATCCGTATCACGACCGAACGCGGTCGCCTGCGGCTCGCGGTTAAACGAGCGAATCTGAAGTGTGAGGTGAACTCATGGTTGCTCGCGTTCTCGAACGCCCGACGCTGGTGTTGAACCGCAACTGGCAGCCGGTGGGCGTGGCCACGGTGGCCCGCTCGTTGGTGATGCTGTGGAACGAGTCGGCCCGCGTGGTCGATCCGGACGATTACCGGCTGTACACCTGGAGCGACTGGTCGCAGCTCGCGCCGCGCGACGGCGATCCGTTCATCCGAGCGGTTCGCACGCGGCTGCGCGTGCCGGAAGTTGTCGTGCTGGTGCGATACGACCGGCTGCCGACGTCGGCGGTGACGTTCAGCCGCCGCAACGTGTACAAGCGCGACCACTTTACGTGCCAGTACTGCGGCGCCCAGCCGGGGAGCGAAGAGTTGACGATCGACCACGTGCTGCCGCGTGCACAGGGCGGCGTGTCGTCGTGGGACAACTGTGTGCTGGCGTGCATCGCTTGCAACAAGCGCAAGGCCGACCGCACGCCGACTCAGGCCGGCATGCGGCTCCGCTCGCGGCCGGTCCGACCGGGGTGGAAGCCGTTGTACGCATCGGCCAGCGTGCGCATCGAGAGCTGGTCGAAGTTCATCAGCGAGGCGTACTGGAACGTCTCGCTCGAAAGGTAGTCGTTTCGCAGCCTCTGGTCCCAGACCGGAGGCTGCTCACACGAGTGTGCTCCTGGGAGAGCAGACGGTCTCCAAAGCCGCCCGACGGGGTTCGAATCCTCGCACTCGTGCTGGAAGTGAGGCGTGAGGCTTGAGGGATGAGGTTTGAGAGGCAGCGTGGCCTGCCGGCACTCAAGCCTCAAGTCTCAAACCTCACGCCTCTCCGCCGACGTGGCTCGACACAGAAAGGCGCCTGTCTTGTAAACAGGTTCATGCTGGTGCGAAACCAGTCGTCGGCTCTCGAACGTAGCCCTCTCGCGGAACGAGAGGGCTACGAAATGCCCTGCGAGTGTGAGGGACGCACGGCACGCTTCGAACGTGCAAGACGAGGTTCGACTCCTCGGCGGGGTGCTGGAAGAAGGGAATTGGGAGTAGGCAGTGGAGAGTAGGGAACAGGAAGGCAAACGATCACGCGGCACTACTCCCGACTGCCTACCTACTCACTACTCCCTTCCTCCCGTCCTCGGAGTGTGGCGGATTTCGCACGCGACCCTGCGAATGTCGAAGGCCAGGTTCGACTCCTGGCGAGGACATGCAGAAGGGAATAGGGAGAGGCAGTCGGCAGTAGTGAAAGCGAGACCCTACTCCCTACTGCCTACTCACTACTCCCTTCCTTCCGACGCTGGAGCCAGACGGCGAGGCGACTGCCTGCAAAGCGGTTCGAAGTGGGTTCGACTCCCACCGGCGTCTCTTCCAGGTGATGACGTAGATGCCGCCGGGCCAGCGGCGTTCCGGCCCGGGCTGTTGTGGCCCGTGGGCACGGCGCGTTCCGCGTTTGGACTGTGACGAAGGCGACATCGATCGTGGTTAGCTCAGTGGAAAGAGCACCAGACCGTTAATCTGGCTGTCACGGGTTCGACTCCCGTACCACCGACCGCAGACTGAAAACCTGCGGCTGGACGCGAAAGCGTTCAACCACGAAGCCCGAGGGAGGCGGGCGTCCGTTCGATCGGCCGCCATCGTAGACCTCACGCTCCGCGTGAGGTCCGTGCGTCACGTCCCGGCGCACCGGGATGACGACTACGATCGGCGGCAGCACTCGCGAACGCCATGCAGTGCGCGGATACCGCGGCCACCGGCTGTCGGCTGACGGCTGCGAACGTCTTCGAGTGTCGCGATTGGCTCGGCCGCTCGCGAACTCGCCGACCAACGCAGTTGAACACCGACTGCCGCGACTGCTCAAGCAAACTCCGCGTTCGCACGTGTGATCGGCGAACGTTCCGCCGCCTGAGGGTGTCTCTGTGTACCGATGCACAACAGCCGGCTCGCCCCGACAACGAGAGGAGGACACGATGTTCCTACTGAAGCGAATCAAAATCCGCAGCTACGAGATGGGCCTGTACTTCCGCGACGGGGAGTTCCGGGGTCTGCTCGCGCCGGGCAAGCACTGGTTCGTGGACCCGCTGCTCCGGGTCCGCGTCGAGGTCGTGTCGCAGCGCTCGCCGTGGCTGACGCACGAGAAGCTCGACGTCATCGCGAAGTCGGGTGCGCTCCGAGACCGCGCGGTCGTGCTCGACTTGAAGGACTTCGAGCGGGCTCTCGTTTGGATCGAGGGCCGCTTCAGCCACGTGCTGCCGGCGGGTCTGTACGCCTACTGGACGGGCCAGAAGTCAGTCCGAGTCGAGGTGGTCGACGCCCGCAAGGTGCGCTTCGAGCACCCGGACCTGAAGGTCATCGTGCGCTCGGCGATGTCCGACCGCGTGCTCGACGTGTGCACGGTCGCTCGCCACGGGGTGGGCGTGCTGTTCATCGACGGCTCGTTCGTCGACACGCTCTCGCCGGGCCTGTACGCCTTCTGGAAGGGCCAGTCGGATTCGCGCGTCGTCGAAGTGGACACGCGCGAGACGATGGTCGACGTCGGCGGTCAGGACATCATGACGGCCGACAAGGTGACGCTGCGCCTCAACGCGGTCGTGACCTACCGCGTCGTCGATGCCCGCAAGGCCGTGACGGCGACGGACGACGTGCGTCAGGCGCTCTATCGCGAGACGCAGCTCGTGCTGCGCGCGATCGTCGGCGTCCGCGAACTCGACCAGTTCCTCTCTGACAAGGACGCGGTCGCCGCGGACATCGAGTCGGCGGTGCGTGGCCGCGCGGGTTCCCTCGGTCTCGAGATCGCCTCGGTCGGCATCCGCGACGTGATCCTGCCGGGCGACATGAAGGACCTGATGAACAAGGTCACGGAGGCGAAGAAGGCCGCCGAGGCCAACCTGATCGCGCGCCGCGAAGAGACGGCGGCCGTGCGCAGCCAGGCCAACACGGCCAAGCTGCTCGCGGACAACCCGGCCCTGATGCGGCTGCGCGAACTGGAAGTCCTCGAAAAAATCGCCACGGCCGGCGAGATGAAGATCGTGCTCGGCGAAAAGGGCCTCGCCGAGCGCGTGGTCAACCTGTTGTAAGTTCAACGCCTCTGGCCGTTCGCGACAGTCAGGGGCGTTGTTTCTTGCTACTCACGTTCGCAAAGCGAACCGATGTGATCGAGCAAGGTTAGTTCACTCGGTCGGCGCAACCGCCGCATGCACGACGGCGGCAGCCTGGGCGGCCTGAGCTTCGGCCAGGGCGCGGCGGGTCTCGCCGATACTCATTATGAGATAGGGTACGCCCCCCAGAGCGAGCAGCCAGTTGATGACGCGATAGCTCAACATCATGCCCAGAGCAGTCGCGCCGTGCTGACCAGCGATCTCGAACAGCTTCTGCATAGCGCCCTCGCCCAGACCGATGCCGCCCGGCGTGATCGGAATTGCGTTCACCGCCAAGCCCATCGGGGCGACGACCGCGTGTACCCGCAACGGCCAGGGCCCAAGAGCCGACGCCGTGAAGTACAGCGACAGAATCAGGCACGTGTGTACGACCAGACTCATCGCCACCGCGACGACAACCACCACGCGCTTGCCTAGGTAGACTTGCATGGTCGCGAGCAACTCGCGAACCACACCGCCGACCAGCGGCAATCGCTCGAACGATCGCGTCCACGAAGCACGGTACACGAGCGGCGTGAACAGCACGACCATGCCCACCGTCCCAACGCCGGCGACCGCAGCGACCCATGTGCCGAGCGTGCGGAGCGTCGGATTCGATTGGACGTCCTGCCAAAAGAGCATTGCAGCCAGGGCCGCCACCAAACTCATGGCGTATAGACCGACGATGCGGTCGATCGCCACGGTCGAGATCGCCACGGTGCGTCGCTGCTGCTCCCGCGCGAGAAGCACTGCCTTCACCAAGTCGCCGCTCACCGCGCCCGGAATGACCTGGTTGAACATGTAGCCGATGAATCCGATGCGCAGTGCGTCGTGCAAGCGAAACGGCAGCCCCTGTGCCCAAACGAGCAGATACCAACGAACGAACGTGGTGACGATCGCCGTCGCACAGAACACCAACGCGACGGCCAGGCAACTCCAACGCTTCGGCTGCTCCAGCAGTTTCGACAGATCGACTCGATTGGACCACAACAGGTAGCCGAGGATCCCCAGGCCGAGCGCGACTTGAGCGCCGATCTTGGCCGCCGTAACGATGCGCCGAGTGAGACTCTGCATGAGCGTCGATGGACCTCGCTGGTGTAATCTAAGCCGTGACCACCGAGCGCGGCGCGGCAGACGGCTCCGACGTGGTCGGAGCAGCCGGCCCGCCGCGTAGGATCGGTACAAACTGACGGGCCGATTCGCCCACGTCGCGGGCGGCTTCGCGGGCCAGATTCTGAAACACCAACTGACTCCGCACGGACGCTTGCCCGTCGTTCGGTGCGACGCGCGTGTAGCTGCCGTCGGACTGCAGCCGCCGCGCCTTCACCGTGTCGCCCAGCACCGTCGGCAGAATCTCGTCGATGATCCGGGTCTTGAGCCGCGGGTCTTCGATCGGGAACATCACCTCGATCCGCCTGAAGAAGTTGCGCGGCATCCAATCGGCGCTGGCTAGAAACACGTCCGGGCTGTCGCCGTTCTCGAAGTAGAAAATCCGGCTGTGCTCCAGGAACTTGTCTACGATGCTCGTGACGCGGATGTTCTCCGACACGCCCGCCAGACCTGGCCGCAGACAGCAGATGCCGCGAATGACGAGGTCGATCGACACGCCCGCCTGGCTCGCCCGATACAGCGCGTCGATCACCGATGGTTCGACCAGCGAGTTCATCTTCACGATGATTCGCGCCCGCACGCCTGTCTCGGCGTGCCGCCGCTCGCGGTCGATCAGGTCAATCACGCGCTCGCGCAACCCGACCGGGGCCACGACCAATTTCTTCCACTGGTGCCCGCGCGAGTAGCCGGTGAGCAGGTTGAACATCTCGCTCGTGTCCTGACCGAAATCGGCATTGGCGGTGAACAGGCCCAGGTCGGTGTACACGCGCGATGTGGTCGGGTTGTAATTGCCCGTGGCCAAGTGTACGTACCGGCGAACCCCTTCAGGCTCGCGGCGCACGACCAGCGACGCCTTGCAATGCGTCTTCAGCCCGACAACGCCGTAGACCACATGCACGCCCGCCTGTTCGAGCGACCGCGCCCAGACGATGTTGTTCTCTTCGTCGTACCGCGCCTTCAGCTCCACCAGCGCCGTCACCTGCTTGCCGTTTTGCGCCGCCCGGCCCAGCGCGCTGATGATCGGGCTGGGCGCGCTGGTGCGATAGAGCGTCTGCTTGATCGCCAACACTTGCGGATCGTCGGCCGCGCGGTCGATGAAGTCCACGACGCAGCCGAACGACTCGTACGGGTGATGGACCAGAATATCCTGCGCTCGGATGGCGTCGAATACGTTCGCGGTCGTGGCGAACGGGCCGGGCATGCGAGGCATGAGCGGTTCGTCGCGCAGCGGCCGGAACCCCTCGACGCGATGCAGGGCCGCCAGCACGGTCAGGTCGACCGGCCCATCGACGCGATACACGTCGCGCGGCTCGAGGTCGAGCGCACTTTCGAGCATCTGCAGGTACTGCTCGTCGGCGTCGGCCAAAATCTCCAGACGCACCGCCTCGCCGCGAATGCGCTGGCGCAGCGTCTCTTCGATCGTCTGCAGCAAGTCTTCGGCCTCGTCCTCGTCGATCACCAGGTCGGTGTTCCGCGTCACTCGAAACACCGTGCTGCCGAGCACTCGAAAGCCGCCGAACAGGTCGCCGAGATGAACGCGAATCACGTCTTCCAGCAACAGGAAGCGCAGCCGCGACTCGTCGCGCTGCAGCACCACGATGCGGTCCAACACCGACGGCACTTGGACCACGGCGAACCACTGCTGCGACTGCCCCGCCTCTTCGCGCTCGATCAACAGCGCGACGTTCAGGCTCTTGTTGTGTACGTGCGGGAACGGATGGCCAGGGTCGATGGCGAGTGGCGTGAGCACCGGATAGACGTTGTTGGCGAAGAAGCCCTCAACCGCCGCGCGTTCCGTGTCGGTGAGTTGCTCGTAACGCACCCGCTCGATCCCACGGGCCGCAAGCGCGGGGAAGACCTCTTCGTTCAGCACGCGGTATTGGTCGGCGACCAGTTCATGAACCCGCTTGTCGATGGCCGCAAGTTGTTCGGCGGCGTCGAGTCCGTCGGCCCCGTAGTCCTGCGGCTCGAGGCCGGCGTGCAGTTGCTGTTGCAGCCCGGCCACGCGTACCTCGAAGAATTCATCGAGGTTTGAGCTGAAGATCGCGATGAACTTGAGCCGTTCGAGCCACGGGTTCGTCGCATCGCGGGCCTCTTCGAGCACGCGCGCATTGAACTCGATCCAGCTCAGTTCCCGATTGATGTAATGGTGCGGCGCGAGTGCCGCAGTAGTTTCTTGCGACATGACACCGATTCCTTACGCGGTTCGTACGGCTGGGCGCAACGCCACGGTCTGCCGCCGCGCATCTTCGCTCCATATCAGTTCCAGTCGCACGTCGAAAGCGTCTTCAAACAGTTCCGCCTTGCGCTCGGCATCCCAGGCTTCTACCTTGGGGTCGGCCAAGGCGTCGAGCACCAGCCGCACCGAGCCGTCGCCGTGTTCGCAGCCGAGGCTCGTCACGCAACCCGAGTGCGTACGGTCGAGTCCGTCGGCGACGCGCAAGATGCCGCTCAGCCGCCGAACCAGACGCCGGTCGTCGCGATCAAGGCGCCCAAAGTTCGCGTGCGACTTCTTCGGCGGCGCGCGGCGATGGTACCTCGCAACGTTCGCGATCAACTCCACCTCGTGAGCCGAAAAGCCCGGCAACTCGCCGTGCATGATCAAGTGGTACGCATGCTTGTGGTGCTGCGAGTGGTTGATCAGGTAGCCGATCTCGTGCAACAAGGCGGCGGCTTCGAGCACCTCGCGGCCGTGCGGCGGCAGTTCAAACCGCTCACGCAGGCCGTCGAAGATGGCGACCGTGAGTCTCGCGACATGGCCGCAATGCCGTTCATTCGAGCGACATTTGGCCGCAAACGCCCTGACCGTTTCCATTCGGTCTAGTGCCCGCGGCGTCGCCCCAGACTCGCCGGTCCGCTGGCGAATCATCGAGACCAGCAGCCCGTCGCGAATGCCGCGATCGTTCACCAGGATTTGCCGACAGCCCAAATGCTCGGCCAGTCGGGCGATCACCGCGACGCCGGCAACGATGATGTCGGCCCGCGTCGGATTCAGGCCGGGCATCTGCCGCCGGCCGGCCAGCGGCGTCTCGCGCAGCCGGTCCAACAGGTGAACTACGTCGGCCCGGCTGACCTGGTATCCCTGGACGGCGCCGGTCTGGCCGAGCCGCTGGCACTGAATGATCTCGGCCACGGCGGCGAACGTGCCGCCGCTGCCGATCATGAGTTCGGCCGCGAACGGCGGCTTGCCGATCTGTTCTTCGACCTGGCGATCGATCTCGCGCCGCAGCAGTTTCCAGTGTTTCTTCTTAAGCGGATCCGACAAGCAGCATCGCTCGGTCAGGCGCACGGCGCCGAGCGGCATCGAGTGGACCTGGTCGATGACGGCGCCCGCCGCCAGGATGACCTCGGCGCTGCCGCCGCCGATGTCGACCACGGCCATCGAGCGCCCGTCGAGACTGAAGTGGCGCACCGCACTCTGGAACGCGAACCGAGCCTCTTCTTCGGCCGATATTGTTTCGATGCGCACGCCATGCCGCCGCTCAACCTCGCGGCAAAACGCCCGGCCGTTCGTCGCCTCGCGAACCGCGCTGGTGGCGATCGCCCGTAACTCAGCCACCTCGAAGCCGTCGGCGATCGCTTTCATCTTGCCAATAGCCTCGAGCGACTTTTGCATCGACTCGTCGGCCAGCCGGCCGTGCGCGTCGAGTCCGCTGCCGAGCCGCGTCATCTCGCGCTCCTCGTCGAGCACGCGGTACGAGCCGTCGCCGTCGACCTCGGCGACGACCAGCCGAATCGAATTGGTGCCGACGTCGATCGCGGCCAGTCGCGGGTTGGGACTTGTTGCGTTATCCATTCGGACCTCCGAAGGTTGTGCGGTGGAATTATAGCTCGACTTCCGCCCTGCCCAAAGCGGCCGGTTTCCGCCGAGCGCGTGGCGACCGCCGCGACGCTCGTGTGCGCTGCATCTGGCGGAACTGGCGGCGGAGCCGAGCCTGGTCAGCAGGCTGCCAGCGGGCCTGGAATCTCGTACGACGCTCATTCAGTTCGTGCAGCAGCAACGCCTGTAGCGATCGTGTGGCCGTGCGGAGCGCATCGTGCCGATCGCGCCGCCGTTTGTGCGACGCCCGGTCACCCAACTCAGCGACTCGATCGGCCAGGTTTCTCAGGTCGTTGATCTCGCCGAGCGCTTCCTGGAGCGACTCGACTCGTGTGTACAAGTCGTCGCGAAACGCGCGGCGGTAGCATGCGGCGAACAGTTCCATGGCGTAGCGCAGCCGTTTGGCCGCGATGCGCAGACGGTGCAGGCGGTCGAGGTCGCTCAAGTCGCCTCGGCCGGCCGCCCTCAGGTCGTCGAGCCGCACCTGGATGACCTGGTCGGCCATGGTGCCGAGTGTTCTGGCGTCGCCGTGTGCGAGCCGAGGCGAGCCGATGCTGTCGACCAGCGCGCGGGCGGCGCGGCGGAACCGCACGGACCAGCGGGGCAGCACACGGACAAGGTCCCGCTGGGCTCTGCGCGCCGTCGTGTCGAACCCCCGGCGCAAGGCGACCGCGGCGAACTCGTCGAGTGCTTGGCGCCGCGAGTCCAGCATCGCGCGGTGCACGTCCAGATCGCGCACGTCGCCCGCCAACCGACGCAGCCGCCGCGCACAACGACGCAACTCGCGGCGTAGCTTCGGATCGAGCAGCGGCTTGAAGACGGACAGTGCCGCGACGAGTCGCCGGGTCGCGACGCGAAGTTGGTGAACGTCTTCCGGGTCCTTGCCCGGCTGCCTGCCAAGTCGCCGCAGGAAGAGATCCACCGTGGCCGCCCGCGCGCGGACCGCCACCGCGGCCGCGCGTGCTTGCGGCGAACCGCTCGTCAGGCTGGGAAACCACTTGCCGCGAGCCATCGACTGCATTTTAGGTTCCCTTGTGAATCGGGCGACAGTGCTGTTACAGTTGCTCCGTGTCGTGAAGCGTCCATCAACGACGCGTGAAGAACACGTGAACGATGAGCGAGAACAACCAGTCCAATCCGCCGGCCGACCCGGAAGCCATCACGCCCGCTCAGGAACCATTGGCATCTACACAACTCGAGAGTAGCGAGATTTCTCCCTCTCCCCGTTCGCGGGGAGAGGGCCCGGGTGAGGGGTTGCAGGACTGCGAGATGCTGAATTCGCGGCCCCTCACCCCAACCCTCTCCCCCGCGGACGGGGGAGAGGGAGAAGGTGATCGGACTTGTGTAGATACCAATCAGGAACCGCCGGCGACGCAGAAGCCTGCCCCGGCCGCCGCGACGACGGCCGAGGCCGCTGAACCAGCCGCCTGCGCGGAACCGGCTTCGCCGCCCCCCGCGGTCGAGCCGAGGGATTCATCGCCGCCCGACCCGCAGCGCCTGCCGCTGTTGCCGCTGCGCAGCGACGTCGTGTTCCCCGACACAGTCATTCCGCTGGTGGTAGGCCGCGAGCGCGGCATTCGACTGGTCGATGCCGTGATGGACACCGACGATAAGCACGTCGCACTCGTCACGCAACGGGCTGGCGGCATCGAGGACCCCAAGGAATCGGACCTGCACCCGACGCTGTGCATCGCGACGATCTTGAAGATGCTCAAGTTCCCCGACGGCACCACACGGATCGTGGTGCACGGCATGTCGCGGGGGAGGCTGCAGCAAGTGGTCGAGACTGAGCCGTACATGGTCGGCGTCGTCACGACGGTCGAGGACGAGGTGCAGGCCGGCATCGAGACCGACGCGCTCGCACATAGCCTCGTGACGATGTTCAACCGCGTCGATGAGATCAGTCAGGTTCCCGAAGAACTTCAAGTTGCGGTGATGAACACGCGCGAGCCGGGGCGACTCGCCGACCTGCTCGCCAGCGGCCTGCCGTTCTCAGTCGACGAGAAACAAGAGGTGCTGACCGAACAGAACGTGCGGCGACGGATCAAGAAGCTCACCGTGTTCTTGAAACGGCAACTCGAAGTGCTCGAACTGTCCAGCAAGATCCACTCTCAGGTCGGCACGGCCATCAACAAGATGCAGCGCGAGCACTTCCTGAGAGAGCAGCTCAAGGCCATTCGCCAGGAGTTGGGCGAGGCCGAAGACGGCGCCGAAGAGATCGGCCTGCTGCGCAAGCGCGTGGCCAAGTCGAAGATGACCAAAGACGCGCGCGAGCAGGCGACGCGCGAACTGGAACGACTCGGCCAAATGCACCCCAGCTCGGCTGAATACAGCGTGGTGCGCACCTATCTCGACTGGCTGATCGACCTGCCGTGGGACAAGTCGAGCAAGGACCGGCTCGACATTCGCCGGGCCGCCCGCATCCTCGACGACGATCATTACGGGCTGGACAAGATCAAAGAGCGCATCCTCGAATACCTCGCGGTGCGCAAGCTGAAGAAGGATATGAAAGGCCCGATCCTCTGTTTCGTCGGGCCGCCGGGCACCGGAAAGACAAGTCTGGGCCAGTCGATCGCGCGGGCGCTGGGACGGCAGTTCTATCGCATGAGCTTGGGCGGCATCCGCGACGAGGCGGAAATCCGCGGGCACCGACGCACCTACGTCGCCGCACTGCCCGGTCGGATCATTCAGGGAGTCCACAAGGCCAAGACGAACAACCCGGTGTTCATGCTCGACGAGGTCGACAAGGTCGGAGCCGACTTCCGCGGCGATCCGACCAGCGCGCTCCTGGAAGTGCTCGACCCCGAGCAGAATTTTTCGTTTCGCGATCATTACCTCGACGTCGACTTCGACCTGTCGAAGGTCATGTTCATCGCGACCGCCAACACGCTGGCGACCATCCCGCCGCCGCTGCTCGATCGCATGGAGGTGTTGGAACTTTCCGGATACAGCGAAGAAGAAAAGATCGCCATCGCGCACCGGCACTTGATCCCCAAGCAGCTCGCCGAACACGGCCTGGAGCAATCGGCCGTCGAGTTCAACGATGAGTTGCTGATGGAGGTGATTGCGAAGTACACGCGCGAGGCCGGGCTGCGCAACTTGGAGCGGTCGATCGCGTCGCTGTGCCGCAAGGTCGCGCGCGGCCACGCCGAGGGCAAGACTCAGCCCGTGGCGATTCAGGTGAGCGACCTGGCCGAGATGCTCGGCCCGCCCAAGCACTTTCCCGAACTCGCCGACCGCACCGGCGTTCCGGGCGTAGCCACGGGCCTGGCCTGGACCCCAACCGGCGGCGACATCCTGTTCATCGAGAGCACGGCGATGGCCGGCAAGAAAGGCCTGACGCTCACCGGTTCGCTCGGCGATGTCATGAAGGAATCGGCCCAGGCCGCGCTGAGCTACATTCGGTCGCACGCCAAGCAGCTCGAAGTGAACCCGACCTTCTTCGACAAGCACGACCTGCACATTCACGTTCCGTCGGGGGCCATTGCCAAAGACGGCCCGTCGGCGGGCGTCGCTCTGGTCGCGAGCCTGGTGTCGCTCTTGCGCGGCCAGCCGCTGCCGCCGGAGATCGCGATGACCGGCGAGATCACGCTGACGGGCCGCGTACTGCCCGTGGGCGGCGTGCGCGAGAAGCTGCTGGCCGCACGCCGCGCCGGTATCAGCACGGTGCTGCTGCCCGCCCAGAACGCCAAGGACACGATCGAACTGCCTAAGGAGGTTCTCGACGACCTCAGCCTGCAGTTCGTCGAGACCGTCGACGAAGTGATGGACCGTCTGCTTGGCGCGCACACGAAACCGCGCCGCAGCGAAGCAACCGCCCGCCCCAACGGAACTGCGATACAACCCACCGCGCGCAAGATGGCCTGAGCGCCCAAGACGACACGACGGGAGGTAACGATGAAGAAGAATTCTGCGCCGATCCTCTGCCTGGCGATGATATTGGCTCAGTCGGCGTTCGCCGATGACTGGCCGCAGTATCGAGGTCCGAATCGTAACGATGTCTCGGCCGAGATGGGCCTGCTGCGATCGTGGCCGCCCGACGGTCCGCCGCTGGCGTGGACCTACACGGACGCCGGTATCGGCTACTCCGGCCCCGCCGTAGTCGGCGACCGGCTCTACACGATCGGCGGGCGCGGCGACTCGGAGTATCTGATCGCACTCGATATCAAGTCGGTGAAAGACGGCACGGTCGCCGAGGCGTGGAATGCGCAGGTCGGTCCGCTGTTCGATTGGAAGGGAAATCAATGGAGCGCCGGGCCGAGTTCCACACCCACGGTGGATGGCGACGTTGTCTTTGCGCTCGGCGGCATGGGCGACCTGATCTGCGTGGCTGCCGGCGACGGCAAGGATCGCTGGCGCAAGAATCTGCCGCGCGAGTTGGACGCACAGGTCAATCCGATCGGCGGCGGCCCGAAGAACCTGGGGTGGGGCTTCACATGGTCGCCATTGGTCGATGGCGAACGATTGATCTGCATGCCCGGCGGGCCGAAGGGAACGGTCGCCGCGCTCGACAAGAAAACCGGCGACGTGACTTGGCGAAGCAGCGAAGTGGCCGACCAGGCCGCCTACACGTCGCCGATGGTCGCCGACATCGAGGGCGTTCGCCAGTACGTCGTCCTAACCAACCAAGGCCTGTTCGGCGTCGACGCGCGCGACGGCCGAGTGCTCTGGAGCCATCGCCGCCAGCCGCCGTACGGTACCGAGGTGGTCAACTCGCCGATCGTCGATGGTTCGCTGGTCTACGCGACCGTCGGCGCGGGCCAAGGCTGCGACCTGCTGCGCATCACGCGCGGCGGAGACAAGTTCAATGTCCAACCGGTCTACGGCAACAGGAACATGACCAACCACCACGGCAACGTCGCGCTGATCGGCGAACACATCTTCGGGTTCTCGGAAGGCAAGGGCTGGATGTGCCAGGCATTTCAAACCGGCGAGATCGTCTGGGCCGAGAAGGCCAAACTGCGGGCCGGCTCGATGACCTACGCCGACGGCCGCATCTACTGCTACGGCGAAGACGACGGCACGACCGTGCTGATCGAGGCTAGTTCGACCGGCTGGACCGAATCGCGTCGGTTCCGAATCCCGCAGCAGTCGACTCGGCGCAAGCCCAGCGGCAAGATTTGGACTCCGCCAGTCGTTTCCGGCGGACGGCTGTTCTTGCGCAATCAGGAGTTCGTCTTCTGCTTCGACGTGAAGAACAAGTAAGGAACGGGGCCGAAATAGCTCCTCTCGGCCGGCCGGCCACATCGGTGATCTTGTAGTCGTCGACCGTGCCCGCGTAGTGTCCTATCTTCCAGTCCGCCGCCGGCGAGCCGAGGATCGCGGACAGTCTTTCCGCCGCCGCAGAGTCCTGAGCGATCGCGCACGAAGTCACGGCGAGCATGCCAAGCCCTACCATCATCGCGCCCAATCGCAGCACAGTTCCATTCGCTATCCTCATCGTGACCCCTTCAGCAGTTCAAGGGAGGTTGACGAGCCAGCTTGCCAAATCTTCTGCCACAGTCAAGGATGAGGCGGCTTGAGGCGATTGGCGACGGCGTGGGTATCGCGACAATAGGGGCGCACTCTCTCGCGCTTCGGGTTAGTCTGGCGTCGCCCAGTTCGCAATGAGGATGTCTCGCATGCCAGATGATGAACTCGTGACCCGCTCGGCGATTGAACTGGCGGCGATGATTCGATCGCGCAAGGTGTCGCCAGTGGAAGTCGTGAAGGCCGTGCTGGCGCGGATCGAGCGACACAACCCGGCGCTGAACGCCTTCGTCACGGTGCAGGCCGAAGAGGCGCTGTGCGCGGCGGCTAAGGCGGAAGACGCGATCGCCCGCGGCCAGCCGACCGGGCCGCTCTTCGGAGTGCCGCTGCACGTGAAGGACAACCTGCACGTCGCCGGATCGCGAACGACGTTCGGCTCGAAGTTGATGGAAACGAATGTCACTGCCGACGATTGTCCGGCCGTCGAGCGGTTGCGCAAGGCGGGCATGATTGTGATCGGTCGCACAAACACGCCGGAGTTCGGCTGGAAAGGCGTGACCGACAATCGCGTGTTCGGCGCGACGCGCAACCCGTGGAATGTCGCGCTGACGCCGGGCGGGTCGAGCGGCGGCGCGGCGGCGGCCGTCGCGGCAGGGTTGGGACCGATCGGGCTGGGGACCGACGGCGGCGGGTCGCTGCGCATTCCCGCCTCGTTCAGCGGCGTCGTCGGCTTCAAGGCCAGCTTCGGCCACGTGCCGAACTGGCCCGGCAGCGGCGGCGCGATGCTGCGGCACATCGGCACAATCACTCACACCGTCGCCGACATGGCCGCCACGCTCGACGTGCTGGCCGGCCCCGATCCGCGCGACCTCTTGTCGCTGCCGGCCACCGGCGAGCGCTACTTGGCCGATCTCGGCAAGGGGATCCGCGGCAAGCGAGTCGCGTACAGTGCAAGTCTCGGCTACGCGCGCGTCGAGCCGGAAGTGGCCGCGATCTGCCTGCGAGCGGCCGAGCGGTTCGCCGAGACCGGCGCGCACGTCGAGCCGGTGCAACTCGACTGGCGCGATCCGTACGACGCCTGGAGCGTCTTCTTCTTTGGCACCGCCGCCGCATCGCTCGAAAAGAAGCTCGCCACTCAGGGCGACCTGCTCGACCCTGGACTGCGGCGGGTCGTCGACGCCGGCCTCAAACTTCGCGGCGTCGAGTTCGCCAACGCGCTGGCCGCGCGGCACGACTTCTGGGAACAGGTCCGTCGCGTCTACGAGCGATTCGACCTGGTGCTCTGCCCCACGCTCTCGGTGCCGCCGTTCGCCGTCGGTCAAGACGACGCCGACCCGATCGACGGCGAGCGACTCGGGCCGCTGCAATGGACGCGGTTCACTTACCCGTTCAACCTGACGGGCCAGCCCGCAGCCAGCGTGCCCGCCGGCTGGACCAAGGCTGGCCTGCCCATCGGACTGCAGATCATCGGCAACCGACACGCCGACCTGCTCGTGCTGCAAGCCGCCCGAGCCTGGGAAGAAGTGCAGCCGTGGCGCGACAGGCGGCCCGCGCTGTAAGCGGCCGCGACGGGCGAAGTAGGGGACAGGACCAATTTGCCGGGTCGGCCCGACGGGTGCTTCGCACAAACTGTTGCCTTTTCGCCCGGCCCGCTGTGGTCCGAGGGATTGATAGATGGAACTTGTCGACACACACGCCCACTTGGACGACGAGCGGTTCGCATCGGATTTCGATGCGGTGCTGGCCCGCGCGCGGGAAGCCGGGTTGGCGACGATACTCGCCGTCGGCACGACGCTCGAAACCAGCCGCCGCGCGGTCGAGTTGGCTCGGGCCAGCCCGATGATCCGTGCGGCGGTCGGCATCCATCCAAACTACGCGGCGGCCGCCGATCAGGGTGACTGGTCGGCCGTCTGCGACTTGGCCGGCGCACCGGAAGTCGTGGCCATCGGCGAAACGGGGCTGGACCGGTTCCGCAACGACACGCCGTTCGACACACAACTAGACTACTTCCGACGACACATCGAGCTATCCATCGCGCGGCGTTTGCCCGTGGTGATTCATAGCCGCGACGCTGAGCCCGACGTGCTCGCATGCCTCGGGCAAGCCGCCTCCGCCGGACCGCTTGCCGGCATCATGCACTCATTCACCGGTTCGGCCGCCGTCGCCGCCCGATCGATCGAGTTGGGCATGCACATTTCGTTTGCCGGTCAGCTCACGTTCACGAACCGCAAGTTCGACGCGCTGCGCGAGGTTGCTCGCTGCGTGCCGCTCGATCGCCTGCTGGTCGAGACCGACAGTCCCTACCTCGCGCCCGAGCCGCACCGCGGCGGGCGCAACGAACCGGCCCACGTCGCGCTGACCGCGCAACGGTTGGCCGAACTGCGCGGCATGACGCCGGAAGAGCTGGCGTTGCACACAACCGCCAACGCCCGCAAGCTATTTCGGCTGCAAACGCCAGAGGCGTGACCCAAGGAACTGCAAGAAAGGTCGAAAGGTCGAGTTTCGCTCTGTCTTTGTGCTACCGCGGGACGAGCCGGATGGACCTAACGTCGATGAGTGCGCCGTTGGGCTTGCCGTCGCTCCTGAGCACGATGCGCTGCTGGCCGGCCTTGAGCGATAGGTCGCCGAGCTTTTCGCGACGGTAGGTGTCCCAGTTGCCGGTGCCGGCCACCGCGCCGCCGAACGACGCAGCGCCCGCTTCGAGCGCGAATCGACCACCGGCCACGCTCGGGTCGCACGCCCAATCGAACCAGACCGCGTAGTCGCCGGCGCGGGGAATGTCGACCGTCCAGACCGCGTGATCGTCGGCGCTTGTCCACCAGCCCAGGTTGCCGTATTGCGGTTCGAAGACGAGCGTGCTGCCGTAGATTTCGCCGTTGCGCGCCGTAAGCAGCAGCGAACCGTCGTCGGCCGCGCGAACGAGTTCGGGACGGTTGCCATCGAACTCACGTCGCTTGAGCGGCGGCTTGTGCGAACGAAGAAACGCAAGCAGGTCGGCCACGTCTTGCGGCTTCAGGTCCTTCTCCAGACCTTCGGGCATGGCCGATTTGCCGGTGCTGGCCAGCTCTTCCAAGTCGACGCGCTGGATCACGTGAGGTTTGCCGTCTGTGCCGATCAGCGTGACACTGGCGCCAGTCTCGCCGGCCAGCACGCCGCTGAGCACCAGTCCGTTCTTGGTCGCGGCGACGTAGTTGACGTAGCGGGCCTCGACCGCGCGGTTCGGATCGAACAGCGCGGCGAGCAGATAGTCGGTCGGCCGGTCGGCGACCGATGCGAGGTCCGGTCCGACGGCGCTGCCGACCGTGCCGAGCCGATGGCAGGCGGCGCAGGTCTTCTCAAACACGGCCGCGCCCCGTTTGGAGTCGCCGCCCAGATCGCCGACCGTGCGGTAGCCATCGATCACGGCTTGGCGGTCTGCGTCGGCCGATTCGGCCAAGAGTTTCTTGGCGTCGTCGCGCAGGTTCGCATTGCGATGTTGCACAAGTCGCTGGCGCTGCGCCGTGTCGATCTCAGTCGGGTGAATCTGTTTTTCTTGCAAGGCGGCGAGCAGATCCCTTGTCCAGTTTTCGCGCCGCAACAAGACACCGATCACTTCGGTGCGCAGGGTCGGACTGTAGCCGCGCCAGCCGGCGATGAGCAGCTTGGGCACGTCGCCGTCGCGCAGCCGGCCCAGCGACTCGACCGTCGCCGACTGGATCGCCGTCGACGACTGCGGGCCGAGCAGCCCGGCGAGGGCCTGACGGTCTTGGTCGACTTCGTCCGCGCCGCGCGCGAGCAATGGCAACACGGCGATGCGGTCGGCCTCGGGCGCCTGCGGATCGGCGGCGATGCGGCGGGCGGCGGCGAAGATTGAGTCGAGCCGCTTGATCGCCGGCTGCAGTTCGGCGTCGGACTTCTTGGCGAACTTGGCGAGCGTCGAGTTCTGTAGGTCGAGTGCGTCGAGGAAGCTGGCGAGCGCGTCGAGCTGCCAGTTCGCGATGCGTCCATCGACGTCGCGAGTCACGGCGCGAACGAGAATGCCGACCGCACGGGCGTCGTTGCGTCCAACGGCCATGACGATCAGGTTCTGTGCAAGCGAAGGGACGCCGTCGGCTCTCTCGCGGCCGAGCGATGCGAGGGCCGATTCGAGCATCGGGCCGAGCGTGCGATCGCTCACGGAACTGACCACGGCGGCGGAGATGAATGGATCGCGCGAGTCGGCCACAGCGAGTCGGTGCAGCGCCTCGCCCGCTCGGTCGTCGTGCCATTCGCCGAGCGTGTAGGCCAACTGCAAGCGGACTTGGGCGTCGGAGTCGGCTGCGAGTTTGGCGATCGCGGCGCCCAGGTCGGACGTCTTAGCCAGATGCGGCTCGCAGAGGCGCACGGCGTGACGCCGCACGCCGGGGTGCGGATCGGCCAGCGCTCGCAGCAGCGCCGGCGGCTCGAGCGTCCCGAGTCCGTCGAGCGTACACAGCGCGTGCAGGCGGGCGAGAGGCCGATCGCTCGTTGCGGCCATTTTCTCGAGGAGCGGGGCCGCGGATCGGTCCGCACGCCACAACAACATCTGTTGCGCCATGTCGCGCTGCCAACCGCTCGGACTATCGAGCGCGGCGACCAGGCCCGCGGTGTCAAGCCGGTCGAGCCTCGGGATCGGGCGCGGTCGTGAGCCAACGGGGTACATCCGGTAGATGCGGCCCCGGTCGTGGCCCGCGCGCAGGTCGAGTCGTTTCTCCCAATCGTCGGGAATCCACTCGGGATGCTCGATCACGTAGCGATACATGTCGGCGATCCACAGCGACCCGTCCGGGCCGGTGCGCAGCATCGTCGGACGAAACCAGTTGTCGGACGAGGTCAGGAACTCGCTCTCATGCTCGTCGGCCGCGCGCTGACTCTTGAACGTCGTGCCGTCGGGCCGCATGACCTCGCGGTGGACCAGGTTGTGTACCGGCTCGCTGACGAACGCGTTGTTCTCGAAGTGTGGGCCGAACAGGTCGTCGCGATAGACGATCGGGCTGCACGCCGAGGTGAAGCGGTTGGCCGTGTGCAGGTCGTTGAATCGCGCGAGCGTGCGGCTTGTGGGGAACACGGGCGACGCACCTGGGGCGATCGACACGTGCACGCGCGCGTCGGGGGCGGCCAGGTGCGGGTTGCGTCGCAGGTAATGATCTTCGAGCGCGAAGTGCCACATCGGGTTCGAGTTGTTGCCGCCGAACCAATTGCCCCAATCATCGCGGTTGCGGCCGAACTGGGTCTGGCCAGTCTGGGGGTCGATCAGGCCCTCGTCCGGCCGAATGCGAAAGTCGCGGCCGCGAATGTCGACCTCCGCGCCCGATTTGGCCGACTTGATCCGGCCGCCGCTGTCGCCGTTCGCGCCGTAGAGCCAGTTGTCCAGGCCCCACACCAGACCGTTCACGCGATGCTGCTGGTTGCCCTCGGCGAAGCCGCTGTAGAGCGTCTCGCGCACGTCGGCGCGGCCGTCGCCGTCGCGGTCTTCGGCGTAGAAGATGTCCGGCGCGCACGTGACAATCACGCCGCCGCGCCACGGCGTCACGCCCGTCGGGAAGCCCAGACCGTCGAGGAACACGGTCGACTTGTCGTAGCGGCCGTCGCCGTCGGCGTCTTCGAGGAACCGGACGCGCCCGCCGAACTTGCCGCGGTCGTCTTCGCCGCGCGGGTAGTCGCCCATCTCGGCCACCCACAGCCTGCCGTCCGGACCCCACGCAAACGCAACGGGGTCTTGCACCAGCGGCTCGGCGGCCACGAGTTCCACCGTGAATCCCGGCCGCGCCTTCATGCACCGCAACGACGCCTGCGGAGACTTCGGACCCGGCTCCACGTCTTTGAGCAGTTCATTGAACGATCGGCGATCGACCAAGTCCTTGAGCTTCGCCGTGTCTTCGTTCTGCCAGAACAGGCGCCGCGAGTGGATGAAGAAGCCGTTGTCGGTCCAGTCTGCCCGCAACAGGTTTGGGATAGACACCATGTTTCTGTCTTTGGTGGAACTATCGACCACAACCCGCGTCCAACCACGATCTGGAGCAAACAGACGAACGTGTTGCGCGTACGGATCCAGGTAGATCAGGTCGTCATACCCGTCTTCGTCTAAGTCTGCGAACTGAATCTTCTGAAGCTGAGTCGCCGCGATGGGACAGTCCAGTGCGGGTTGTTTCCACGTGCGACCTCGTTCATTCCAACGAAGGAACTGTATGGATGGTCCAAAGGGCGCCCGATTCTGTCGGAAGAAAACGACTTCACATCTCCCATCACCGTCAACATCGCGGAGACGGGCGTCGTGTCTTGGCAAGAACCGTGAGCCACGAGCCCAACGCCACCGACGAACCCCTGCGATTTGGACGGGCGAGTCCTTGACCCATTCCGTGCCGTCGAAGCTCCACATCGGATAGTTGTCGTTGCGCCCGGCCTCTTCGGCCGGCGGCGCCGCCTCGGCGGGCGTCGGCTCGTTCACCTCCATGAACGATGCCCTGCCATCGCCGCCAAGCACACCGAACCGGCACAGGATCGGACTACCGGAGTCATTGTTCAGCGGATCGAAGATAACAGACGGGAACGCCGTCTCTCTCCAAGTCCTCTCGCTGGATCGCCAGACGCGAGTCAGGCGGGTCGAGTTGCCCACGACCACGTCCATGTACCCATCGTTATTGACATCCAGCACGCGCACTCCGTTGTCCTGGCCCGCACTGTTGCGCAGCGGGCGTCCCTTGAGCAGGTTGTGGTTTAGGCGCTCGAACGCCTCGCGGAACGTCAGGAACTTCACCTTGCGGCCGTGCTTGGCCACGGCGTAGTCGATCAGCTCGACGATCTGCTCGGCCTTGATCCAGCCGTGCGGGTGAAAGACGAGGTTGAACGTGCCCTGTTTGATCACCGTGGCGTCGAGCGCGGCCTTCCAGTCTTCGATCGTGATCGGGTTGTTAGGCTTGTGGCGATGTTGGGCCGACCAGTCGCTCGGCACTACGCAAGGGAACTCCCAGCACACGCGGTTGATGACGTACGGATACGGATAGTCTTCGATCGTATTGACGAACGTGCGGTCGGCGGGGATGTACTTGCGAAACCGCTCGCGGCCGTCGGACGTCATGACCAACTCGCGCGGCAGGTCCGGATCGTCGGCTGTGATGATGTTGAACACCGAGCTGTCGATGGCCAGGAAGTTCTTGCCCGGCGTCGTCTTGGCGAATATCTCGCTGAAGAACCGCGGGCTCACCGTGTTCAGCGAATCGCAACAGGGAGTGCGGAACGCGACCGGCCGGTTGCCGGGCACGCTGGCGAGCAGGTCGACGCAGCGATCGAAAGTGGATGTCGCCTTCGCGAAGTCGCCGCCCTGCAAGAGCGGGCAGGGATGATCGACTGTGTGGGTTTCGAGGCTCACGCCCTCCTTGAGCCAGGTTTGCAGGTGCGGATGCCGAGGATCGACCTGGCAGGTCATGATGCTCACCGCCGCGCGGCCGTCGATTCTCTTGAGTCGGTCCAGGATCGGGCGCAGGTACGCCTCCCAGTTCTCTGGCCCGCGCATGTCATCGATCGCCAGCACGACCACCGCGTCGACGCCCTCGTCGCCGACCCACTGCGGCGTGACCAGTTTTGGAAACGTGCGCGAGACGTAGTACGGATTGTTTTCGTCCAGATAGGCCAGGCGGTTGCCGTCGCCGGCGAGAGCGACCGCGCCTGTTGCCGCAAGTGCCAGAACGGTTGCGAGGCAGGAGTTGAGATTCATTGCTGTATCACTCTGTCGGTGTGATCGGCCGGGCGTCGGGGTCAAGTGCGCGGACGGCGATCGGGCTTGTCCACACGCGGCAGACCGTGCGGCCGGCGCCGGAATTGGCCGGCGAGGTCGCGTAGGTCGCGCCGCGCTGCGGCCCGCCATCATACTCGAATAGTGCGACGACCGCGTCCGACTTGTGCGACGGCGGGTCCGCGGGCGCCGACGGGACCGCGAAAAACAGCGGCTTCTGTTCGGGCGAACGGGCCGGCGCCGCCCGCAAGCGCGTCGCGCCACCCTCGTCGCTCGCGTACACCGCGACCAGGCCGTCGTGCGGTCGCTGCGGTGGAACCGCGAAGAAGGCGACGCCCTCGACGCGGTCCCACGCGCCGGCCGACTCGACCCCATCGCGCATCATGAGCTGCACCGCGCCGCCGGCGGCCTTGACCCGGTACACTGGTGCGGGCAGCGCGAGCCGCGGGTCGTCGAGCCGCAGCCGATACATGATCTGGTTGTAATCGTAGCGCGGCGTCTTCTGCCGGCTGCCCGAGAACAGGTCCGAGTAGGTGCCCTCGAAGTAGATCGTGCGGCCGCCGTCTTGATCCAAGAATGCATGCTGGGTCGGGTTGTAGAACGAGTACTTTTCGTGCGTGACGATCTTCCGCGCGTACACCCACGGACCGACCGGCGTGTCGGCCTCGGCAAACCAGACCTCGCCCAGGAGCGACGTGCCGCCCGACTCCTCGACGATCATCACCCAGCGCTGACGGTACTCGTTCCAGCAGACCGAGCCGGCATGCGGCCGGACCGGCTTGCCGGTTTCGATGTCGCGGAGTTGCAGCCACGCCTCGTCGGGTTTGAGCTGGCCGGCGGCGATGAGTTCGGCCTGCTGCTCGTGCGAGAGCGGCGGTGTGTCTCTCTTCCACGAGTACCGCAGCTTGCCGTCGGCGGCGCGATCGAGTCGCGACGCGGCCTTGTCGTAGCGGCTGCCGGGCGCCAGACACGTGAAGCCTTCGTAGGCGGCCGGGTTGCTGATGTCGGCCAGTACCGCTCGCACGCGCACGGAGTAGGGCGCGGAGTAGCCGCAGTACAGATACTCGGCGCCGCCGCCGACCCGAACTCGAAACGGGTGGCCATCGAGATAGAGCGGCGCGGCGAGATCGAATTGTGCGAGCCGATCGAAACTTTGCTTCGTGTCGTTGTAGATCGCCAGGCCACGCTCGAGCGTCACCGCGAGATCTTTCACACGTTCGTATTTGGCGATGAGTCGCTCGGCGCCGGCGTCGTCGCGAACGGTCGCGAGGCCGCCGAGCCACTTCGGGCCGGGGCCAGGGACCGCATCGGCAGGAACCATCGGGCGCGCGAACCCCTTGTCGTCGACGAAATACCGCAGGTCGACGCCGGAGGCGGGATCAGGCCCACCGGTCGCGCCGGTCGCGCGAGGCGGGTCGGATGTCGCTGCGGCCACGCCGAAGTTGCCCAGGGGATAGGACGCGCGGTTTGTGTCGCCCCAAATCCAGAACACCTTGCGGCGATAGAGTGCGGCGTGAACCGAGTCTTGGCCCATGACCTGAGCGTTGAGCACGGGTTCACGGGTCGGTGCGCGATCGCCGACCAGCACGCTGTCGCGGTAGACGCCCTGACCGGTGACGCGGTACAACCGCTCGGCGACGTTCAGCCGCTTGACCTTCACGACCGCACTGCCGCCCGCGGTCGGTCGCAGCCGCACGCCGCGAAAACCGAAGCCATCCTTGGGCGCTTCGTAACCGTGGCTGCGCACGTGAAAGTAAACCTCCTGGCCCATCAAGCCCGGCTCGTGAAACGCGACGACTCCGGCCGAGTCGGTGATGTGCTCAACCTCGTTGGTCGTGCGCAGCTCGACGAGCGGCACGCCGCGGCCGGTCTGCTCGTCGATCACGCTGATCTTGAAGTATGTCGACGGATCGGCGAGCACGTCGGCGGCCAGCGTCGCGGCGATGCAGAATCCGAAGAGAGCGTTACGGCAGTACACATCGGACCCCTTTGTGACACCGGTGGGTATCAACCGCCTTCCACGCCGCGCAGTGTAGCCAGAACGCTACGCTCGTCACAGACGACCGGACCGCGAGGCAGGCGGTCCCAACTGAACGCGCCGACGAGATCGGCGGGCGAGCGCTCGCTGTGAGGTGGACAAAGACCACACCAGTGAGCCAGCAGCCCGACCAGCCGTTCCGGTGCGACACTGCGCTGGCGGAATGTGGCGATCCGTGTGTCGCCGTGCCGCTTGGCGAGTCGAAGGCCATCGGGGCCTAGCACGAGCGGCACGTGTCGGAAACTGGGCGTGGCCAGTGCGAGCGACTCGTAGAGCAGAATCTGACGCGGCGTCGAAGCGATGAGGTCGTCGCCACGAACGACTTCGCTCATCTGCATCGCGGCGTCGTCCACCGCCACCGCAAGTTGGTAGGCGGCGACGCCGCCCCCCTTGCGGACCACGAAATCGCCGACTTGTTCCGACACGTCGACGGCCACGGTCCCATGACGCTTGTCTTGGAACGCGACCGGACCAGGTCGCACTCGATAGCGCAGTGCCGGCGGTCGTCCGGCGGCTGCGAGCGCGACTGGTTCAGACTCGAACCGGCCGCGGCACGTGCCGGGATAGCGTGGACCTTCGTCGCCTGGGTGCGGCGCCGAGGCCGCTCGCTCGATGTCGCTGCGCGTGCACGCGCACGGATAGACGAGGCCAGCCGCCTGCAGTCGCTCGATCGCGGCTTGGTAAAACGACGTGCGCTGCGTCTGGACGTACGGACCGAGCGGGCCGCCACAGTCGGGGCCTTCGTCCCAGTCAAGTCCGAGCCAGCGCAGTTCTTCGATCGCCGCGGCGGCGGCGCCCGGCTTCACGCGCGGACCGTCGAGGTCTTCCATGCGAAGTACGACGGCGCCGCCCTGAGCGCGGACCGACAGCCACGCGAGCAGGAACGTGCGGGCATTGCCGAGGTGCAAGGCCCCGGTGGGCGACGGTGCAAGACGGCCGCGGATCATGACGAGGCCCAATAGAAATGTCTAAGCTCGAAACCTGAATGGCGAAGGAAGCACGAATGTCCAAATGAGCAATGGAACGAAGGCCAGCGGGTGTGCCTCGATACTCGCGCCTCTTTCGACATTCGGCTTTCGTCGGTCGTCATTTCTTCTCCGGCAAACTCTCCTCGACGAAACGGATGACCGTCTCGCCCATCTCGCCGCGATCGACCGTGCTGAAGAAGTGGTCGGTATCGAGCCAAACCTTCTTGGCCCCGTCGCCGGCCGCCGCGTGCAAGGCGTCGGCGAACGGGCGCGGCACAAGCTGGTCGCGAGTGACGTTGAGCAACAAGAGCGGCCGGGGCGCGACCCGCGCGACGTGATGAACCGGGTCGATGGAAATCGGCATGTCGCCCGGATTGTCGGGCTTGGCGAGCACTCCGGCCAGCCTCAGGAAGTTGCCGCCCCCAACGATCGACGCCATCGCCTTGACCCGCGCGTCGTGAGCGACGAACGTGACCCCGGTGATCGCGCCCCAACTGATCCCGACGTAGGCCACACGATCGCGATCGACGTCCGGCCGCGAGATCAGGTAGTCGATCGCGCGGCTGTAGTCGCCGCAGTATTGCAGGAACAACTCGCGGCCTTCGTTGCTTAACATCCAGTTCCCCAAGTCGGGCGACTTGCGATCGGGCGACTTCCGTTCGCCGCGGCCCGGCACGTCGATCGTCAGCACGATGAACCCGTGCTCGATGAACTGGCGTCCGAGCGCCACAATGTAGTTCGTGCTCTTGTTCCCGCCGCTGCCGTATTGCAGCAGCACCGCCGGCCGCTTGGCAACGTCGCCCGCGGGCAGATACAAGAACGCGGGCACGCGATCTTTGTTGATCCCGTTGAACTCGACTCGCAGTTGCGTGAATTCGGCCGTCTCGGAGACCGTGCGCTGCGCGGTATCGAGCGGTTGGTCGTGGGCAACCGCGTAGGGCGAGCGGAGCGGTGGGGGGTCGCCGGCACACACGAACGAAAACCACACCAGCGTCGCCGGTAGACTGAGTCGCGATGCTCGCTTGACCACGTTGCACTCCTGACCAAGAACGGTCGCGCCCGGCGCGCTTAGCCGATGCGGGTAACGATCATCTTGACCGTCGCGGTGGCGCCCTTGTCGAGCCAGAGGTACGCTTGACTCACATCGTCGAGCGGAATGATGCGCACGTCTTGAGGGCGGACCTTGCCCAGCGACATCGCCTGGCCGTCGGCGGCGCGAATGCCGGCGACGTTCACGCGCGCCGGACCGTGGCAATCTATCGCCAGCGTGTAGCCACGCAGCGCCTGTTTCGATGGATGCCGCACCACGGTGAACCGCGACTCCTTATCCAACGCGCTGGTCAGCGTCTTTTCGATCTGGAACGCCGTGCCGCCGCCGACATGGCTCAGCCCTCGTTCGGGCGCAAGTTCTTCGATCTGCCCGACCGTCACCGGATGATCACAGAACTTGCACTGCACCTGCATGCCCTTCATCTTGGGCGGAATGCGCAACAACCTGCCGCAACCCGGACACGCCTGCGTGATTCGTTCGTGCGTCGCCGTCATCGTCGTGCTCATAGTCACCTTTCCTCTCTGAACAGTCGAGTTCTTGGAAAAACTCAGGACGTGATTACCCGCCTTCACGGTGGCAACATTGTGCCACGCGACTGGATGAATCTCAACTGTGCACTCGATCAGTGTGCCGCAAAATGCGGCATTGAGGCCGATGGGTCGGAAACGCGAATGTCGAATGGAGCCAACTCGACTTGTGGAGCTACCCAGGAGAGGAAGCTGTTTCGCCGTAGTTATTCAGAGGCGTAGGCCGGGACCGGATCTACCAGACGCGCCAGCTTCTGAGGCGATGGGTTGGCAGCCGGCATGTCGGCCAGCGAGGCGAGACCAGCATCTGCAACGAGTGACGCAAACGCTGGTTCGCGCAGAAACCGCTTAGGGTCCTCACCGCATTCGATCGCCTTGCGTGCGTATCGCAAGGCCGGTGCGACATGTCAGAGTTCCGCCGCGCCGCGGTCGCGTACAGCGTGGCGGCTAGCCAATACAAGTCGCTCGTGGCCGGTCCATTCACAATCGCCTGCTCGATATCAGCTATGGCAGACTCCGGGCCCTCAGACCACTCTTGTCCGGAGCGTTCAAGGCCGAGCATGGCCCGGTTGAAGCGCGCGGCTTGAAGTGTCGGTTTCAGTTCCAGGGCCTTGTCGAAGCACTCTCTGGCCTCTCTGACTCTACGCCACTGCAAGTAGCTGTAACCCAGATTGTTGTACACCTCGGCCGTCGCCAAGCCGCTCTCGACTGCGACATTGCCCGCATCAACCGCCCGTTCATGGTCGCGTAGTTGGCTGGCACAGTAGGCGAAACAAGCCATCGCGCGGCCATCCGACCCGAGCTTCCTGACTTCGGCGTAGTCGGCTATCGCCAATCCGAACTCGCCTGCCTTCTGGTGAGCGCGTCCGCGCATGTAGAGCGCTTCGGCCAAGTCGGGGTCGGCCTCGAGCGCTCGATCGAGATAGCACACGGCTTGGGCGTGTTGGCCGCTTTGGTAAGCGGCCCGGCCCAGGTTCAACTGGCGGATGCTGTACGGCTCGCGCGTGGCAAGGGTGTAGATCATCGCCGCTGCGGCCGTCACCAGTGTCGCAGCGGCGCTCAACACTGCCCGGCGGTGCACGCGCACCCAGCGACGCGCGCGGTGCGAAGCCGACAAAGCGCCGCGAAGCGCTCGCGCCACCTCGTCCGCGGACGCCGGGCGTTCTGCGACGTCGAGGGCGAGCAGTTGCTCGATAATCGCAGCGGCTCGTGCGTCAACATACGGGTTGACCCGACGCAGCGGACGTAGGCCGCGCCGCTGCTGCTCCTGGATGTACTCCCGCTGTGTCTGGACGTCTACACCATCAAGCCCGCCAAACGGTAGCGCGCCGCAGAGCAACTCGTAGAGCAGAGCCCCGAGCGAGAACAAATCCGTGCGCGCGTCCAACGCGCCGAATAGACGGGCAAGCCCCTCGTGCCCCCCGAGCACTCTGCGGAACCGATCTGCGATGGCGCGACTGTGTTCATAGCCGAAGATCTCGCACAATTCGTCGCATGACGCGCTGGACTGTCTTCTTGCTCAGGCCCAACTCGGCGGCGATCTCGGCGTGGTCGACGCCCCGCCGCAATAGCTCGATGATCCGCTGGTGTTCTTCGGGTTGAGCACGAGTCAGTTCGTCTAGTTGTTCTTGGACACTGACGACTTCACTTGGCGTTGGGTCAGGCGCCATGAGCGACCCCGCCAAACGTGCCGCGGGCCCTTCGAGCGAGCGTTCGCCGCGCGCGTTGCGGCTTTTGGTACTGAAATAGCGGCGATGTTCAGTCACCACCTTGTTCCTGGCCATGCGCGCCAAAAACGCC
>Ga0185317_100027_pt1 | contig 69162 bp, 50 predicted proteins | sample DevilsHole_FD_128020 | JGI IMG/M metagenome (GOLD analysis project Ga0185317, IMG submission 128020) | Groundwater microbial communities from Devils Hole, Nevada to study Microbial Dark Matter (Phase II) - Devils Hole (SPADES assembly)... | ecosystem: Environmental > Aquatic > Deep subsurface >...
CTCCTTTCCCTGCCGGCACTCACCTCAACTACTTGGCAAACAAGTCCATCCGACAACCCATGCAATCGCGCGTCGATCAAGGGTTGTCAACAAACTCGTACTGAATCTAGTTATCGAAGCGCCCCGCCGAAACTTGCCTGAACGCCTCATGTTGACCGAGTTTCGTACAACTTAATTACCGATTCATCGGAATAGGCGGGCCCTGACGGAGGTATCCGATCGGGCGCCGGCGCGAGCGGCTACTTGGCCGCCCGCAAGAACGCGACGAGGTCGGCCAGTTCCTGCGTGCTTAGTTGCTGATCGAGGCCCGACGGCATGACAGAGACCGAGCCGGGTCGGATTTCTTCGATGGCGTCGCGCGGTATTCGAGCTTCTTCGGTCGCGCTGGTGGCGAGCACCAGTTCCTCGGCCGCGTCTTTGCGCACCACGCCGCTGAACACTTTGCCGTTGGTCGTCGCGACAAGCAACGGCTCGTAGCTGCGCACGAAACTGGCGCTCGGGAAGACGATCGATTCGAGCAGATCGCGCTCGTTGCGGATGCCGCCGATGCGAGTCAGGTCCGGCCCCACCTTTCCGCCGAGATATCCAATCGCGTGGCAGCTCGCGCACGCGGCCTTCTGGCTGTGAAACACGGCCTGGCCCCGGCGCACGTCGCCGCCGTTCATCGCGCCGACCAACTCTTCCAACCTGGCCCTTTGCTTCGCCGCGTCCGCATTGATCCGGTCGCACAACTCCTGCGCCTTGGCCGGCACGGCTCCGCCGTACTTCGCCAGGGTCGACTTGACCAGGTCCACGCGCACAGCGGCGCCTGAAGGAAGCGAGCCGAGTTCGGCAACGAGCTTCAGCCCAACCCGCTCGTCGGTCGACTGCGCGAACGCCGCCAGCACACGGTCGCGTTCCAGCGGGCCGACTGATCGCAGCGATTCGGCCAGCGCTGTCAGTTGGCCGCTCGTCAGCTTGGCCCGCGAAATCACGTCGGCCGCGGCCGACCGCATTTGCACGGGATCGTCGGGCGACAGGTGCTTGTACAAGAACTCGAACAGCTCCGCACTCACAGCCGATAGACCACCGGGCACGGCCGCCAGCGCCTCCAGCCGCAGACCGACGGCCGCCGGATCGTCGCGCCCAACCTGCATCAATGCGCCGGTCAGCTCCGCCGCGCCTTCCTTCGGGGCCGGCAATGAGCGGGCCGCCGCCACCGCTTGACGCACAAGCTCCGCATCATCCGCTCCGAGCAATCGCACCAACGTCGCCGACCACGCCTTCGGTGTTTCCTTCAGCCCGGCTTGGCCCATCGCGCTCAGGGCCGAGCGTCGGGCCGCTCGCGGCGCGGCGCCATCGCCCGCCGCCGTCGCGATCAACTCTTGAACCGATCGGTCGCGCGCAAACCGCCCAAGCTGCCGCTCGAGCTCGTCGCGGTCTGCCGCCGTCAAGTTGGCGGATAGTCGCTCGCGTAGGAAACCCGTCAGCTCGCCGGCCCACTCCGGATGCCGGCCAACAATCCATGCCGCGGCCTCTTTGAAGATGGCCGCGTCGGACGACAGGAACTCAACCACGTCCTTGGGAACAAGGCCGCCGCCGCCCATCTGGTCCAGCGCGATCATCGCCGCGCGGACCTGCCGACTGTGCGAACTGATCTGGTAGATGGACTCGGTCGTCTCGCGATCGGCGATCTCGATCAGCGCGTAGATGATCGCATGTTCGAGCACCTGATCGGGCGCCTTTGTGATTACGGCGAACAGGTCGCGCACCGCGGCCCGATCGCCGATCCGCCCGATCGCCTCGGCCGCCGCCCGCTGATTGTGCGGCGACGGTCCCGACAGCAGCTCGATCAGTTTCGGCGCCGCGGGGGCGTCGCGCCAGAGGCTCACGGAGTGGAGTGCGACTTGACGTACCGTTTCGTCGCGATCGCCGAGCGCCGCTCGCACCGCCGCGCGGGCGTCGGCGTGATCGATCCGCGTGAGGGTCCACACGGCACCGCGACGTATCGAGGCTTGCGGCGGCACTCGGGCAGCCCGGGCGAGCGCCGGCACAGCTTCGGCGCCGCACGCGGCCAGATTCTGGATGGCCCGGTCGCGCACGGCAGGCCGCTCGTCGCCCAGGTAGCGGTGAGTCAGCTCGTCGATCGAGAGCTTGTCCCACGCGATCTTGCGGCCGCGCGGGTCCGTCCAGTCGGTCGAGTGGCCTGGCGGCAGCAGGTCCGCACCCTTGCGGCGCACGCGGTAGATCGCGCCCAGAATGTCGGGCTTGTGCAGTTGCGACGTCGGACAACACAGCTTGTACCACCCGCCCGTGTCCACCACGACCAGGCTGCCGTCGGCGTCTTCCAAAATGTCGGTCGGATGAAAATCGAGATTGCTCGACGTAAGGAAGTCCTCGTCGCGCGACTTGAATGTGGCTCCGTCAGGCGTGAGCACGTGGCGGGTGATCTTGTGCATGTTGAACAGACACGCGAACAGGTTGCCCTGAAACCTGTGGGGTAGGCTTCCAACCTGCCAGCCGCGATCGAACACGTTCGACTCAAGTTGCACCAGCCCGCACGGCGCGGCGGCGCCGAGGTGCGACAGCACGGGCAGCAACTTCGGGCCGGTCCACTTGTGCGCCGACTCGTGGATCGGGTCGTGGTCCTTGCCGTGGATGCCGCCGTAGACGGCGTGCAGCAATCCGTCGCGCAGCCCGCCGCCGGGATGGATCAGAAACGTCGTCGTGAAGATGCGTTCGCCTCCCGCCGTGAAGACGACGTCGACCGGGTTGTCCATGCCGCCGGTCATCACGACCTCAAGACCCGAGCCGTCGGGCCGGCACCGAAAGATGTGCGACGCACGCGTCGACCACAACCGTTCGGACGGCAGGCCGCCCGCGGCCAGATCGTCGGCCAGCGGCTTAGTCGGCTCGGCGTCCGGGCCGGGTATGACTCGCAGCGACTTGCCGACGCGCTCGTAGGTCTGTTTCGCGAACGCTCCCTTGCACCAGTAGATCCACCCGTCCGGCCCGCGATACGGCCCGTGCAGGTCGTTCGCGCAGCCGGTGACGGTCTTGCCGCGGAACCACTCCTCGCGCCGGTCGGCCACACCATCGCCGTCGCTGTCGGTCAGCTTCCAGATCGACGGCGGTGCGGCCACGTAGAGCGACCCGTCGAGCCACATCGTGCCTTCGGGAAACATCAGCTTGTCGGCGAAGACGGTGCTCTTGTCGAATCGCCCGTCGCCGTCGCTGTCTTCCAGGCGCACGATCCGATGCGGTCGCTCGGCGAGTTGCTTGGCGACGGGGTCATTCGATCCCGACGAGTCGGAAACGTAGAGTCGCCCGTCGTCGTCGAAGTCCGCCGTGATCGGTCGGTCCACCAGCGGCGGCCCGGCCGCCACTTCGATCTCGAACCCGGCCGGCAGTGTGAACGCGTGCCCGTTGAGTTTCACTTCGTCGGCCACGGCAGCGATGTCAAAGGTACACGCGACGCAGAAGAGCAACCACAGATGACGCAGATTGCACAGATAGGCCGACAGCGCACGGGGACGGCGGTCGGGTGATGCTTCGATGGTCATCTCTGGCATCTGCGTCATCTGTGGTTGCATCGGTCTTCTTTCGTGCTACTTGGCAGGTTCATACACCCCAGTCGCCGGATACTCGGTGCTCCATGCGTACCAGCGGCACTGGATCGAATCGACCCAATCGAGTTCCTTGCCGCGCAGCGGGCCGTCGATGCCGCGGCCCGCGAGCGTCCAGCGAGTGCCGGTCTCCTTGTCCTTGAACGGCGCGGTCTCGGGCGAAACATCGTCGGCGTAGAAAGTGAGCGGCCGGCCGTCGAGCGTGCTGCGAAATGCCACGGCAGTCTGCGTCGGTCCGTACCAGAACACCGCCAGCGGCACGTCGCCGATTCGGTCTGAGTAGCAAGCCCGCTCGACGTTCACATCGAGTGGAAACGCCTTTGCCGCACGGCCGCCGATCTCGACGCCCATCACCGGCGTCATCGCGTCGAGCCGCTCGTCCACGGCCCCCATGCTCGATTTGGCGACCGGGTGAAACTCCGTGGGAAGCTCAGCCATTCGATAGCGCTTGCCGTCGAACAGGTCGTACGCGGTGGACTCCGGGTGCAGCATGAGCCAGTGGCCCCAGTCGGTGACCAGGCTCGCGATGCGCGTGAGCCGCCTGCCCTTTTGCGGTCCATCGAACGCGACGCCGGTCAGCGCCGACCACAGCGACCCGTCGCGGCCCTTGACGACCATCACGCCGCCGCGCCAACCGTGAAACTTGTATCCGTAGTCTTTCTTGTATGCCGCGACATAGCCGCCTTCGGGGTCGTAGAAGAAGAGTCCGTACGTGTCGTTGATCACGCGCGGCGCGGCCAGAAAATGCCGCAGGGGAATCGCCCCTCCGTTGTGCGCCGCACGCAGCCACGCGATCACCCGATCGCCCTCGGCGATGAGGCCCTTGCGGTGTTGCGTCGAGCAGTATGAACAGGGCGGCTCAGTGAGCGGCTCGAACAGCTCCGGCTTGGCGATCAGCTTCGGCGCGCGACCGTTGTCATCCCCCTCGAACGCGCTCGCAAGGCACGCGACGGCAAAGGTGGCAGCGAAACAACACACCAGCGTGTTTCGGCATTGTGAACTACGCGACATGACCGCTCCTTGAACCAGATCACTTCCAACCGCGCACCACACACCTCGGCTAGTCTAGCGGCCGGCCCAGCGCCGTGCCACGTGCCGCTCCCTGTTCCACGCACCGGCATGCCAAAGAAAATTGCCGCGCCCCTCGAAATCTCACGCCACGGCGTGTAACGTCTTGGGGCCTTCCCGATGCCCCACAACTTGGAGGTTAGCCATGCCTGAGTACAAGTCGAAGTCCAGTCTCCGGAGTCGTACGATTGTCGTCGCGGCGAGCGCGCTATTGTCGTCGGTTGCGCTGGCGCTGCCCGGACCCATCACTGCAGCCGAAGTTGAAAAAGTGCGCGTCTACGTCGGGACGTACACCGGCGCGAAGAGCAAGGGGATCTACCTGTTCGATCTCGATCCCAGCTCGGGCAAGCTGACGCCGCAGGGTCTGGTCGCCGAGACCGTGAACCCGTCGTTTCTGGCGATTCACCCGAGCCGCAAGTTTCTGTACGCGGTCGGCGAGATCGGCGACTTCTCGGGCAAGAAGACCGGCGCGGTCGGCGCGTTCGCCATCGATCAGGCGACCGGTAGGCTGACGGCGCTCAACCAGCAGCCATCGGGCGGAGCCGGGCCGTGTCACGTGGTCGTGGACCGCGACGGCAAGAACGTGCTCGTCGCGAACTACGGCGGCGGCAGCGTGGCGTCGCTGCCGATAGCCGCGGACGGCAAGTTGGCCGAGGCCGCGTCGGTGATCCAGCACAAGGGATCGAGCGTCAACCCAAAACGCCAGGAGGCCCCGCACGCCCATTCGATCAACCTCGACGCGGCCAACCGGTTTGCCGTCGCCGCCGACCTGGGCCTCGACAAAGTGCTGGTGTACCGGTTCGATTCGCGGAGCGGCAAGCTGTCGGCAAACGATCCGCCGGCCGCCGCGGTCGCGCCCGGCGCCGGGCCGCGACACTTCGCGTTTCATCCGTCCGGACGGTATGCCTACGTGATCAATGAGATGCTCTGCACCGTGACGGCGTTCTCGTACGACACCGACAAGGGCGTGCTCACTGAACAGCAGACGATATCGACGCTGCCGCACGAGGTACGACCCGGCTACTCGACGGCCGAGGTCCAAGTGCATCCATCCGGCAAGTTCCTGTACGGATCGAACCGAGGCCACGACAGTATCGCGGCGTTCCGCATCGTCGAGGCAAACGGGACCCTGACTCGTATCGAGAACGAATCGACCCAGGGCAAGACCCCGCGCAACTTCGGCATCGACCCGACCGGCACATTCTTGCTCGCGTGCAATCAGGCGTCAGACTCGATCGTCGTCTTTCGCATCAACCAGAAGACCGGCGAACTCGACCCGACCGGACATTCCGTCGAGGCCCCGGCACCGGTGTGCGTCAAGATGATCGCGATCAACAAATGAAAGAAGGATCACCCATGAAGCCAGACGTTCACACTCACACGACGCACACCAGCCGTCGCTCGTTTCTCGGCCGCGCGGCCGGCGCAGCGGTCGGGGCCAGCCTCGTCGGAGCCGTTCGATCGACCGGCGACGAGCGCGATTGGACCGGCACGCGCACGGTGCGCTATCCCGACCCGGATATCGTTGTGCTCGATAAGCGGTTCGCGAAATACAGGATCGGCAACACGCCGATCCAGCGGCTGCACACCGGAATGCTCTGGGCCGAAGGCCCCGCGTGGAACGGCGTGGGCAAGTACCTGGTCTGGAGCGACATTCCCAACAACGTGCAACTGCGCTGGCTCAACGACGATGGCCACGTCAGTATCATGCGCAGCCCCGCCGGCAACTCGAACGGCAACACGTTCGACCTCGATGGCCGGCAGATCTCGTTCGAGCACGGCAATCGCCGCGTCGTGCGATACGAACACAACGGCTCGATCACCGTGCTCGCCGACAAGTTCGACGGCAAGCCGCTCAACGCACCGAACGACGGCGCGGTCCACCCCGACGGCGCACTCTGGTTCACCGACCCCGGCTACGGCAGCCTGATGAACTACGAAGGCAACAAGGCGGCCGGCGACTCGCCGCAGCCGTACCAAAAAGAGGCCGTCTACCGCGTCGATCCCAAGACGCTCAAGGTCGAAAAGATGACCGACGAGATGTTCAAGCCGAACGGCCTGTGCTTCTCGCCCGACTACAAGAAGGTGTACATCGCCGAGACCGGCGCGTCGCACTACGAGGGCGCCCCGAAGAACATCATGGTCTTCGACGTTGTCGACGGCACAAAGCTGGGTAAGGGCCGCCAGTTCGCGTCGATGAAGCAGCACACGGTTCCGCAAACGACCGATGAGCCGCCGGCCGGCTTCGCCGACGGCATGCGCTGCGACACCGATGGCAACCTCTGGTCCAGTTCCGGATGGGTCGGCGCGGGCTACGACGGCGTCATGATCTTCGCCCCCAACGGCGACCGCATTGGACTCATCCGCCTACCCGAAATCTGCGGCAACGTCTGTTTCGGCGGCCCGAAACGCAACCGGCTGTTCATGACCGCCAGCCAGTCGCTCTACGCCGTGTACGTCGAGGCACAAGGCGCCGGAGTCGCCTAGGAACTAGGAAACCGGAAACCACAGATTCCGCAGATTACACAGATGTGGGATCGTGCCTTGGAATCTGTGTCATCGGTGGAATCTGTGGTTGAGAGTCCGCTCCGAGAAGAACTATGTCCACCCGTTATCGTGAGATCACCGTGTCGGGCAGGCCGCGCGAGATGGGCCGGCAAATCGGCGAGGCCGCTCGCGAGGAGATTCGCGGGTTCGTCGCGATCGCACTGGACCGCGTGAACAAGACCGTGCGGGTCTCACGAGCGCGAGCCATAGCCGTCGCCGAACGGTCGCTTGAGTTCGCCGATCGCTACAGCCGAGACATGACCGACGAAATACGCGGCATGGCCGAGGCCGCCGGCTGTTCCGTCGCCGACCTGATGCTGCTGCAGGTGCGGAACCAGCTCAAGCCCGACGGCGACGCCGGATGCACGTCGCTGTCGCTCGCCACACGCGGCGGCCCGATCGTCGCGCAAAACTGGGACAACGACCCGGCCCTGGACCCATTCACCGTCGTGCTCACACGGCGACCGACGGGTAAGCCCGCGCTCGTGAACCTCACCCAGGCGGGCCTCATCGCGTACATCGGCTTCAATGATGCCGGCATCGGCCTGTGCCTGAACACACTGCCCGCACCTAGCCGCGAACTGGGCGTGCCGCACTACTTCACCGTCCGCGGCATCTATGAATCGCGGTCGCTTGACGAGGCGGCCGAGTCCGTGCGCCGCGCCGAACGAGCGATCCCCGCAAACATCATCCTCGCCACGCCCCAAGGTCCCGCCGATCTGGAGGTGACGATCGACAATCTGCACGTGCTCAACCACGGCGGCGACGGCGTAGTCACGCACACGAACCACTGCCTGCACCCCGAACTCACGCCGATCAACGACCTGTTTCCCGAACTGATCGAATCGCATCCGCGCAAGCGGCGCATCGACGCGCTGGTGGGGACCCCGAACTTGCCGGGCGCGGTGGACCGTGTGAAAGCGGCGCTCCGCGATCACGACAACCACCCGCGCTCGATCTGTCGGCACACCAACGACGACCCGGCGACCGGCTTCTGGCAGACCGTCTTCTCCGTTATCATCGAGCCGAACGCCCGCCGCATGCACGTGACCCGCGGCACACCGTGCGATCATCCGTATGAGATGTACGAGTTGAAGTAGTTTCCAACCTCGCCCACTGACCCTGCACACGAAAGGCTACCGTCATGCTGACAATCCCTCTACGCGCTCGCGCTCGTGCCTTACACCCTGCTGGAGATTCCCGCGGACCAGTTGAAGTAGGCCTAAATAGCCTTGCACGATTCTGGGACAGTAGCCCGACGCGCCAGCGAGGGAGCACATGGCGAAATCACAAGAAGTCAGGCCCGGTCCCTCGCTGGCGCGTCGGGCTACTGTCCCTGCGGACTCCCAGAATCACGCAAAGCCATTTAGATTCGGCCGTTGATTTGGCCCGCCTTGACGACACCCGCTTGCATGACGGCGATGAAGCGATGACGGTCTTCGAGGATGCAGATGTCGGCCAGTACGTCGCCGTCGACGATCAAGAGGTCCGCGAGCTTGCCGGGTTCGACGGTGCCGAACTCGTCGCCGCAGCCCATGATCTCGGCGCCGGTCTTGGTCGCGCATTTGATGGTGTCGAGCGCGCTGAATCCGACGTGCCGGACGAAGAACGTCAGTTCCTTGGCGTAGTCGCCGTGCGGGTTCCACGCGAAACCGTAGTCGCCGCCCATGCCGAGCCGGCCGCCCGCCTTGAGGATCATGCGACAACTCTCGGCGCCGCCGTCGAGCGTCTCGCGGTGGCCATCGATCACCTTCTGCGACATGCCAAACTCCGGCCCGCGCACAATGCTAGCGTGTTCAAATTGAAGGGCGGGCACGACCGGTGTGTTGCGCGCGAGCAACATATCCAACGCCTCGCCGTCCATGAACGTGCCGTGTTCCAGCGAGTCGTATCCGGCGCGCAGTGCGTTCTTGATCCCCTGCGTCGCGCGGCAGTGGCCGGTGACTTTCAGCTTGTGGTTGTGAGCCGTGGCGACCACGGCATGCATCTCTTCAAACGTCATGCACAGCGTGTGATGGTCGTTCGTGTCGGGCGCGGCGGCGTCGCCGGTCGGATAGGTCTTGATCCACTCGACGCCGTCTTTGACCAGCTTGCGTACGGCGGCCCGCGCCTCGTCGGGGCCGTTCACCAGCAGCACCAGCCCCTCCATGCCGATCTTGCGGAAGTCGGGGTTCCAGTCCATCAGACCGCCGACGCCGCAAATCTCGCGACCGCTCGCGACAAATCGCGGACCGGGCACGAGGTCGTTGTCGATGGCCTTCTTGAGCCATACATCTATGTTGAACAGACTGCCGCCGCTGCGCGCCGCCGTGTAGCCGCACTCGAGCGCGAGCTTGGCGTTCGCCGCGGCCAGCAGCGTCACGTACTCGACCGGGTACTTGATGTCCAGGTCTTCGAGCGCGGCGACGTTGAAATACGTCGGATGAAAATGCGCCTCGACCAGGCCGGGCATGATCGTGCCGCCGCGCGCGTCGATCTGCCCGGCGTCAGCCGGTTGCCGCGGTGCGCCCGCGACCGGCCCCGCATAGGTCACTCGCCCATCGTGGACGACGACCGCCGCATCGCGCACGGCCGGCCGCCCGGCGCCGTCCACCAACTGACCGTTCCTTATGACCGTCGTGCCCGTTGCAGTTTGCATGCTTGACCACTCCCGCTCGCGGTTTCAGCAAGAGATTCATCCAACCACAGATTTCACCGATGACACAGATGAAAGGCAAGGTTCCGGTTTGTGTAGCTTGAATTCTGTGAAATCTGCGGCATCTGTGGTTCCACTCCGCCTGGCGATCTACTCCGCCAGCCGCGTCTGCAACTCCTCGATCGCGCGGTCATAGCCGCCGAGTACTGCATCGCGCTCAGCGTCGTTGTCGAACCGCGCCTTCGCGGCAATTACGCTTCGTGACGATTGGACCTCCTCGAGCAGCGAGCGCAGAGCGTCGGGTTGGCGCACGCCCCGGCCGGCGACGCTGACGTAAACGGGGCTGGTGTGACCGAAGATCGCCTGTCGGTATTCGTTCTTCGCCGTCGTGTTCACTCGCGCGGCCAGCCAACATGGTTCGGTGTTTGGCCGGCGGATGTCGAGCGCGACTTCGTAGTAGCCGTCTGCCGCGCGGGCCGCGGCCGACTCGACGACCGCGCCGTTCTCGACGATCTCAAGTTGGCCGAAATCGAGTCGGCCACGCGCGCGGGCGACTATCTGCAACTCGTCGCGACCGGCCAGCGCGATCGAGTCGCCCGGCCCGGCGGCCGGCGCACCAGCGTCTCTGCCTTCGCCGTCGGCCCGCTTGACGCGCCGCACCTCGAGCGTCAGCAGTGGGCCGTTCGTGATGAACGAGCGGCCGGCCCGCAGCGCGGCCAGCCAGTTTTCGGGCGTAGGCTCGTCGCGCACCAGCGCGTAGACGCGCGAGAAGTCGTACATGAACCAATCGGTACCGGTCGAGAACGGTACGTGCAGCCCAGCGTTCAGGTAGCGATAGAAGCTCTCGGCGTAGCCGCCGTGCGCGCCACCGTCGAAGATGTTTTGGGCGTCGAGCCGGCCGGCGAGCCAATTGGGCACATCCTCGTAGCCCCAGTTGTTGTGGCACCAGATCGCCGTGCCGCCCTGCTCGCGGGCGCTCGCGATGCCCGCGCGGAGAGGCGGCGAGTCCGGGTGCTTCTTCGAGATTCCGAAGCCGATGCTCACCGGCTGCACCAACTCGCGGATGCCGAGCAGCATGACGTGGCCGTATCCTTCAGCCTGCGGCCCGAAGTTGTGTCGATGTTCTTCGCCCTGCGACACGCGCACGCCGCCCGAGTCCAACTCCTTGCGGCGACCCGGCGCGTACTCATTAGTAATATACGTCCGGTCGTCGTCTGCCCGTTCCAGGTGCGAGATGAACAGCACGTCGAGCCCGTCGGTCGCGGGAATCTCTCTCAGGTAGCGGTCCGACTCGGCCCGCGACAGGTTGCGGAGGTGCAGGTGCGTGTTTGCCGAGAACCAACGCGAAGTGCGGACGTTGCTGAACCGCAGGAGCGGCATTCGGATTTCGCGAACGGAATCGCGGGCGAGGTCGAGTTCGACGGCGCCGCGGGCGTGTTCGAGGCCAGCGAGCGCCTCGATCGTGAGCTTCTCGGCCGGCAGCGCGACGGCCCGTGGGCTGGGCAGCACGAACCACTGGCTGATCACCGCCTTGGCGTCAAGTCCCCAGCCGCGCGCGACCAGGCCGCCCGGCTCGACCAGCGATTCATCGCCCGTGCGTCGCACACGAATCACGCCGGGCAGCGCGGCCCCGGTCGCGGCGTCGACAAGTTTGATCGTCACGGCCGCATCCGTGGGCCGCGCGGCCGGTCGCACGAATGCGGCCGACACAACGAGCACCATGCTGGCGGCCAGCGCCGCCGCGGGCCGTGCCACAGACGTGGGGCAGGTTTTCAACCTGCCGCCCGGCTCTTCTGGACTGGCAGGCTGGAAAGCCTGCTGCACGGCAAATCGCCGATCGCTCATGGTTCACCTCCCGCGGCATTGTGCCGTGCCTTCCGCTTGTGTGGCAATACGACGAAATGATGAGGATAGGATGAGATTCCGAAGGGCCATCGCGAATTGGCGATCGGGAAAGGCAATGGCGGCCACGATGATCTGGTCAGCGGGAATTCGCAGGAACGTACCTGCCCTTGGCCGATGGCCAGACACGTGACTTCGGCCGCGACGCTTGGCATAATCGTGCCCGTGACACGGAGTAAGCCATGGCGGCTCGCAAGACTGTCAAGGTTCGTCGACCGACGAACCGCTCAGACCAGAATCTGAAGGCCATCTACGTGCGAGCAAAGCGCGAATTCTCGGCGGCCGACCTGCAAGGACACGAATGAGTCGTTTAACCCGGAGCGGCGACGGCGACGCAGCTTTTCCCCACCGTCGCCGTTGGCTCCGGGTTAAACGGGGTTAAACGAAAACGTCTCATTTCTGACCGCTTGCAGGTATATCTGCGGAATCTGTGGTTCACTTGTTTGCGGGCTGGTTCGCAGCCGTGGGGTCAGCGGTCATGGACATGCCCCTTTGACGCCGGGTAAGATCGCTCGCCGAAACGCATGTCGCTGGCCCAAGCCTCCATGAACATTACTCCCTGCCTACTGACCTTTCTGGTGTTCTCAAGTATCCCATCGCCTGTCCTCCAAGACCGAGAGCCACCCACCGCCGTCCAGGGTGACTGCTATCGCCACGAGAACCTGGTCGCGTGGTGCATCGTGCCGTTCGATGCGAAGAAGCGCGGGCCGGAGGAACGGGCGGCGATGTTGGAGCGGATCGGGCTGCGGCGGTTCGCTTATGACTATCGCGCCGAACATGTACCGACGTTCGACGCGGAGATGGAGGCGATCAAGCGGCACAAGATTGAACTGACCGCATGGTGGTTCCCGACCACGCTGAACGACGAGGCGAAGCTGATCCTCGACGTGCTCAAGCGACACCGGATCAAGACCCAGCTCTGGGTCACAGGCGGCGGCGCGGCGACGACGTCGGACGAAGAGCAGCGCAATCGCATCGAGGCCGAGGCGGCACGCATCCGGCCCATCGCCGAGGCCGCCGAGCAGATCGGCTGCACTGTCGCACTCTACAACCATGGCGGTTGGTTCGGCGAACCTGAGAACCAGATCGCCGTCATCAAACAGATCGGACTGCCGAACGTCGGCATCGTCTACAACCTGCACCACGGCCACGATCACCTCGACCGCTTCCCCGCACTGCTCGCCAAGATGATGCCGCACCTCGTCGCACTCAACCTGAACGGCATGACGACCGGCGGCGATCGCGTCGGCAAGAAGATACTGCCGATCGGCGAGGGCGATCGCGATCTTGAGCTGCTGCGCACGATTCGCGCGAGCGGCTACCGCGGCCCGATCGGCATCTTGAATCACACCGACGAAGACGCCGAGGCGCGGCTGCAAGACAACCTCGACGGACTCGACTGGCTCGTGAAGCAGCTCGACGGCAAGCCCGCCGGACCGAAACCGAAGTTCCGCTCGTATCGCGCGAGCGGCGGGACAGTCCAGCGATCCGACAAGCACGATCAGGTTGCGACGCAGCCGTCCGGTCCGTTGACGGCGGATTACAGCCCCGAATTGGTCGCGCGACTCATCGACGACGCCAAGTCGCACGGCGACGCGCGCGGCGGGGCTGCCGTCTTCGCCTCGGCCCAGTTCGCCTGCATCTCGTGTCACAAGGTCGCCGGCCAGGGTGGCGCCGTCGGGCCGGACCTGACCCAGGCCGGCCAGTGTCTGTCGCCCGACGAGATCGTCGAGTCGGTTCTCTGGCCAAAGCGCAAGGTGAAGCCGGAGTTCGTCGCATTCACGGTCGCCACGGCCGACGGCAAGCTGCACCAAGGTTATAAACAGCGCGAGACCGATCGCGAGCTCGTGCTGCGCGATCCGGCGACGAACGAGACCATCGAGATCGCGAAAGCCGACATCGAGGCCGCTCGCGAGACCGGCACGCTCATGCCCGACGGCCTCGCGGCAGCGATGTCGGGCCAGCAGCGCCGCGACCTCGTCCGCTTCCTGATGGACCTGGGTCGCAAGGACGCCGTTGCCGCAGACCTGTTGCTCAGCTACGGGCACACAGCGGTCACGTTCCCGTTCGACCGCAAGCCGTTGCGGCCTGAGCTGTGGCCGAACTGGCAACACCCCGTGAACCGCGAGCGCGTCTACGACTTCTACGCCAAGGAGGCCGAGTACTTCATGGGCCGCGGGACAGGCGTTCAGCCTGCCAAGGTCTCGAACGGACGATGGCAGGCTGGAAGCCCGCCCCACCTCCTGCCGCAATTTCCGGGGCTGGACGGCGGCCGGCTCGGGCACTGGGGGAACCAGAACGAGACGACGTGGGCGGATGGGCGATGGAACGAAACCGAACTTGGTTCATTGATGTGCGGCGTGTTTCGCGGCGCGGGCGTGACGGTCCCACGCGGCGTGTGCGTGCGCGTCGGCGAGCGCGGCGAAATGGCCGCGTGCTTCAACCCCGACACGCTCAGCTACGACGCCGTTTGGCAAGGCGGCTTCGTCAAGTTCTCATCCGTGCGGCATGGGTTCGTAGACGGGCTGATCATGGACGGTCGGCCAGTCGAAATCGAAAAAGGGGAGAGGTCCAATTTGTGCGAAGCACCCTGCGGGCCGTTCCGGCAAATTGGACCTGTCCCCGTTTTCGCCGTCAATCTGCCGGAACGGCCCCCCATTCTTGCCCCCGCCGACCGACCGATTCGCTATCGCGGCTTCTATCGTCACGGCCGGCGAGTGATCTTCGCCTACCGCATCGGCGATGAAGAGTTTCTCGATTCGCCCTGGGTCGAGGACGGCAAGTTCGTGCGCCAGGTCGCGCCGGCCGCCAGCCATCCGCTGCGCGAACTGATCCGCGGCGGCCCGATGCAGTGGCCGCAGGTGCTCGAAACGCGCGGCAGCTTGGGCGCGAATGACCGGCCGTACGCGATCGACACGATCGAGCCGCCGCTGGACAACCCGTGGAAGGTCCCGCTCTTTTTTGGCGACCATGATTTCTTGCCCGATGGGTCGGCGATGATCGCGACGATGCAGGGCGACGTATGGCACGTGACCGGCCTCGACGATCGCCTCGATCGCGTGCGTTGGCGGCGATTTGCGTCGGGTCTGCACCACGCGCTCGGGCTGGTCGTCGCCGGCGGCCAGGTCTTCGTGCTCGGCCGCAACCAGATCACGCGACTCGACGATCGCAACTCAGACGGCGAGGCCGACTACTACGAGTGCTTCAGCAACGCGTTTACAACGTCTCCCGCGGGACATGACTTTGTATGCGGCCTCCAGCGCGACGCGGCCGGCAGTTTCTACACGGCGTCGGGCAATCAGGGCCTCGTGCGCATCTCGGCCGACGGACGGCGCGCCGACGTCTTGGCCACCGGGTTCCGCAACCCAGACGGACTCGGCCTCGCGCCCGACGGCACGATCACGGTGCCGTGCTCGGAGGGCGAATGGACGCCTGCGTCGATGATCTGCGCCGTCCGGTCCACACAAGCCCGAAGCGTCAGCGAGGGTCACGTCGGGCCGTCCGCTACGACCGCGCCCACGCACACGCCGCACTTTGGCTACGGCGGCCCGCGCGACGGCCGGCCGCCCGACCTGCCGCTCGTCTACCTGCCGCGCGGGCTGGACAATTCGAGCGGCGGCCAAGCGTTCGTGTCGAGCGATCGTTGGGGTCCGCTCAAAGGTCAGATGATTCACCTATCGTTCGGGGCGGGTACGCACCTTCTATTGCTGCGCGACGAGGTCGACGGCCAGATGCAAGGTGCGGTCGTGCCACTCGTCGGCGATTTCCTGTCGGGTGTGCATCGCGGGCGATTCAGCCCGACGGATGGTCAGTTCTACGTGAGCGGCATGGCCGGATGGGGGAGCTACACATCGGCCGACGGATGCTTCCAAAGAGTGCGCTACACGGGCCGAGCGGTGCAACTGCCGGTCGCGGTGCGGGCGAAACAGAACGGCGTGCTGGTTTCATTCGCGTCGCCGGTGGACCGCGCGATCGCCGCGCGGCCCGACAGCCACTTCGCGCAGTGTTGGAACTACCGTTACAGCGCGGGCTACGGATCGGCCGAGTTTTCGGCGCGGCACTACGGCGCGCGCGGCCACGATCCGCTGGCCGTCACGACGGCACACGTACTGAGCGATGGCCGCTCGGTGTTTCTCGAGATTCCCGACCTGCAGCCGGTGAACCAACTTCACCTGCACCTGCGCGTGGACGACGGCGAACCGCACGACGTGTTCGCCACGGTGCACAAGCTCGGAACGGCCTTTGAGGATATCCCCGGCTACAAGCCGATGACTAAGACGATAGCCGCGCATCCGATCCTGGCCGATGTGGCCGCAGCGATGAACACGACGCGGCCGATTCCAAATCCGTGGCGCAAGCCGCTGGCCGACGCGCGACCGGTCACGATCGAGGCGGGCAAGAACCTGACGTTTGCGACCCGGTCGTTCACGGTGCGAGCCGGCGAGCCAATCAAGCTGACGTTCGCGAATCCCGACGTCATGCCGCACAACTGGGCGCTGGTCCAGCCGGGCTCGCTCGATCGCGTGGGCGACTTGGTGAACAAGCTGGTCGCCGAGCCGGACGCGGCCGCACGGCAGTACATTCCGAAGTCGGATGACGTGCTGGTGTACACCGACATCGTCCAGCCGCAAGACGCCTTCACGATCCACTTCACCGCGCCTCGCGAGCGAGGTCGCTATCCGTTTCTCTGCACGTTCCCCGGCCACTGGATGGTGATGAACGGGCAGATGATCGTGGAGTAGCGTCTACTCGCCGGAGGATGCACCGAAGCAGTAGAGGTGCCCGGCGGTGCGCAAGTAGATTCGGCCGTCGACCAAGGCCGGCGTCGCGTACACGTCTTCGCCGAAGTTGGCGGTGGCGAGCACTTCGCAGGTCTCGTCCGCGCGGGTGACGGTCAGCTTGCCTTCCTCGCTCAGCCAGTAGACCTTGCCATCGCCGGCGACGGGCGAGCTATAGTACTCGCCGGTGGCGTCGAGCCGGCCTTGCTTGTACGGCTTGCCGGTCTTGGCGTCGAGGCAGGTGTAGATGCCGCCGTCCTTGACGGTAAAGACCTTGCCCTCGTACCAGAGCGGCGACGCACAGAACGGCACAAAGCGGTCGTGCTGCCAGAGCACGTGCGAGTCGGTCACGTCGCCACGACCGCCGGGGCGAATCGCGAGCACGACATTGCGGCCCTTGTCGAAGAGGCCGCGGAAGTACTCGTACTCGGCCCGCGTGATCGTGCCGGTGTTGTCGCGATCAACCTGCGAGAACCGCTGCTTGATCGCACCTTCGCCGAGTTCCATTTCGGCGAGCAGACCGTCCTTGTCCTTGTCCTGAACCGCCGCGACGTCGTCGAACGGTTCGAGCCGGATGCGGTCGGATGCGTCTCCGCCCGCAGACCAGCCGGCGGCGATGAGCGTGCCGTCGTCGGCCACGACCGGCGTCATGCACACGGTGCGCGACAGGCCCCGCACGGTCCACAACTCCTTGCCCGTCTCGAAATCGTATCCGACGACGCGAAGCGTGGCGGCGATGACGATCTGTTTCTTGCCCGCCACATCCCAGATCACCGGCGTGCAGAAGTTGCGCGGGAACTCGGACCGGTCAGTCTTCCAAATCGTCTTGCCGGTCCGCTTGTCGATGGCCACGAGAAACGATTCGCTGTCGTGGTCTTGGCAGAGGATCACGCGGTCGTCCGCGATGACGGGCGAGCTGGCCGCGCCGAAGTCGTTATTGAACGGCCCCATCGGTAGCCGCCAAAGCAGCTTGCCCGACGCGTCGTAACAGTAGAGTCCGCTCGACCCGAAGAAGCTGACGACCCGTTCGGCGTCGGCAGCCGGCGTGGCCTGGGCGTAGCTGCCGATGCGGTGAATCTCCTCGAGCTTTTCATACGGTGCTTCCGCCTCCCAGATCGGCTTGCCGCTGGAACGATCGAGCGCGATGGTCACGAGCCTCTGATCTCGCACCGCGGAGAGGTAGATGCGATTGCCAACAATCGCGGGCGAGCTGTGTCCGGGCGGCAGCGCGGTCTTCCACACGACGCTTGCGTCGGGCCCAATCTGCGTCGGCAGTCTGTCGGCCGACTCCGCACGTCCGGAACTGTTGCGGCCCCGAAACTGAGGCCACGACCCGGCCTCGACCGGCGCGGCGAGCCACAACCCGAACACCAAGGACCACGTGACGCGCGACTGTTGAGTCATGAAGCGTTTCTCCTCGCGAGCAGTGTCCGACTGTTTACGTTGCGGGCCGATTGTAACAACGACTCGCGCGGCGGGCCATGACCGCCGGCGCGGCGCGCGGCGTCGGCGGGCACCCCCCCTGCCCCGTCGCGCCGCGTAAACAGACGCGGCCTAGCCCCCGCCGTTGACCATGGCGATCAAGCCGAGTAGAGTGTTCTCTGACAATTGTCATAGGCGGGAGGCAAGCATGGCAGCGACAACGAGGCTCGGTCAAACGTGGACCGGCGTGTGTGCGATAGTGGCGGTCGTCGCGAGTGTTCCGCTCGGTTGGTCCTGGATTCAGTCGCACAGCGGGCCGGCCGTTGACGCGGGCGAGCTTGTGCATGTAGTGAAACGCGCCGAGTTCGTCCACGTGGTCACCGACAAGGGCGAGATCGAAAGCTCGAGCAACGACGAAATCCGCTGCCGGGTGCAGGCTCAGAGCGGCAGTATGGGCACCGCCATCCTGTCGATTGTGGCCGAGGGCACAAACGTGGAGCCCGGCGACGAGTTGGTGCAATTCGATTCCGCGCTGCTCGATGCCGAACGGCAGAAGCAGAAGATCGCGTGCAATGCGAGTGCCGCCAAGGTGGCCAAGGCCGCGAACACGCTGAAGACCGCCGCCATCGCCCGCAAGGAGTACGAAGAGGGCCTGTTCAAACAAGAGGAACAAACCGGCCAGGCTGATGTCTTGTTGAAAGAGGAAAACCACGTTCAGGCCCAGAAGCGACTGGAGTTCAGCACGAAGCTCGCCGCCAAGGGTTACATCGCCCACGCCGAGGTGGCCATCGACCGGCTCGCGGAAAAAAAGGCCGCGACGGAATTGGAGGCGGCCCGAATCAAGCTTCAGGTGCTGCGCGAATTCACTCGCGAAAAGAAGATTCTCGAATTGCAGTCGGCGATCGACACGGCCCGAGCCGAGTTGGAGGCGGAGACCAGCACGCATGAACTCGACATCGAGAAGCTGCGGTTGATCGAAGCCCAGATCGACGAGTGCACGGTCGTTGCGCCGGTGGCGGGCCAGGTGGTCTATCCGGAGCCGTTTTGGAACGGGAACTCGCGCGTGCAGGTGGGTGTCGGCGTCACCGTGCGCGAGGGCCAGCTCGTGCTGCGTCTGCCCGACTTCAAGAAGATGCAAGTGAACGCCAAAGTGCACGAATCGAAGGTGCACCGCATCACCACCGACATGCCGGCCACCGTCCGGATCGAGCCGCTGCCGCACATCGGCGACCTGTCGGGCAAGGTGATCAAGGTGAAGGAATACCCCGAGGAAGACAACTTCTGGCGGGCGAGCAAGGACTACTCGGTGCTGATCGAGATTCCCGACGCGCCAAGGTCGTTGCGGCCCGGCATGACGGCCGAGGTGAAGGTCCTGGTGGAAAGGCGGCCGAATGAGTTGCTGGCGCCGGTCCAGGCTGTGATCGAGCGTGACGGCCGCCGATTCTGCGCCGTCCGACAAGCGGGCGTCTGGCAAGCCCGCGAAATCAAGACGTCCAGCAGCAACGAGAAGTTCCTGATCGTCGAAGACGGGCTGGCCGAGAACGACGTCGTGCTGCTCAACATACGCGATCGCGCCGATTCGTTGGACCTCGCCGCCGACGGTCCCTCAGATGTGGAAGCAGAAACGGACAAGGAAGAGCGATGAGCAGACGACGTTTTGGGCCCAGTTCACCTTGCATGCTGTTATCACCATAATGCCACCGCCCTGGATGACGCTGTCGATCGCCGTCCGCTCGCTGCGGATTCACCCACTGCGTTCCCTGCTGACGGTGTCAGGCATCTTTGTCGGCGTGGCCAGCGTGGTGTGGCTGCTGGCGATCGGCGAGGGGATCAGTCGCAAGGCGCAAGAACAGATCGCGGACCTCGGCGCCGACCACGTGATCGTGCGATCGATCAAGCCGCCGGACGACGAACAAGACGAATCGCGGCAGGCCGCGCGCTACGGCCTGACGCGCGACGACCTGGATCGGCTGACGGCCACGGTGCCGACAATCCGTCGGGCGCTGCCGATTCGCGAGTTTCGCTGTCGGCTCCGCCGCATGGACCGATCGCTGGACGGACGGCTTGTCGGCTGCACGCCAGAGTATGCCGCGGCGATGCGACTGGACGTTCGGGCGGGGCGGTTTCTGACCGAGGCCGATCGACGCGACAGGAACAACGTCTGCGTGCTCGGTGCGGGCGCCGCCGAACGACTGTTCGCGTTTCGCGACCCGATCGGCCAAACCGTACGCGTCGAGGAGGGAATGTACTCGAACTATTACATCGTCGTCGGCGTCATGAAGTCGCGGCGGCCGTCGGCGGCCATCGGGGGATCGCTCGACTCGCAGGACTTCGCACTCGACATGTACATTCCCATCGAGACGTTCTGGGACCGCATGGGAGACTTCATCCTGATCCGTAGTTCGGGCAAGATCGAAAGCGAGCAACTGGAACTGTCGCAGATCACGCTGCGCGTGGACCAGACGGCGCACGTCGCAGCGACAGCCTCGCTGGTCGACGCGATGCTCGGATCACACCACCCCGACAACGACTTCGCGGTCGTCGTACCACTCGAACTGCTCGAGCAGGCCCAGACCACGCGGCTGCTGTTCATGACGTTCCTGGGAATGATGGCGGCGGTCTCGTTGGCGGTGGGCGGAATCGGCATCATGAACATCATGCTCGCGACCGTGACGGAACGGACCCACGAAATTGGCATCCGTCGCGCGCTCGGCGCCAAGCGCGGCGACATCGTCAGGCAGTTTCTGATTGAGACTGTCCTGCTCGCAACCGTCGGCGGCGCTGCCGGTCTGGTAGGCGGATTCGCTTGTCGACCCGTCATCGCCTGCGGTTATTGGGGCTTGGCGGCCGCGTTTCCCGACGTGCTCAAGAACCTGCCGGAGGCGGTGCGCAGCATCACGCCAGTGATCGTACCGTGGTCGTTGCCATTGGCGCTCGGCGTTTCCATCGTCGTAGGAGTCGTCTTCGGTCTATACCCCGCGTTACGCGCCGCGCGAGTCGATCCGATTGTGGCCTTGCGACACGACTGAGGCTTGAGGTACACACCCATCGGGCCTTCTTCAAGCGGACCCATTACCTCGGCTCGACCGGCCCGTGCTGCGAATCTTCGCCGCGACTCGTTGTCGATTCGACGGCTGGATTCGACTCGTCGTGTTTTTCGTTGCGGCGGCGCGAGATCGCCCTTACGATCAGCGCCCGCGACGTGTCGAGTTTCTACGAACCAACCGAGCGGTCAATCCCATGCGCGCTCCTCCAACACTTCACACTGAATCCCTGCGTCTTTGCGTGAGCTTCCTGCTATTGTCGCCGGTTGGGTTGGCCGCCGCTGAGCGGGCAACGCTCGATGTCCGCGAGACGGCCGGCATCCGTCGTTTTGGCTATCCGGTCGCCGCCGAACTGCGACTCGATCCACCCGCGCCGGCCGCAACGAGGTTTCGGCTGCTCCAGAACGACAAGCCGATCGCCGCTCAGTTTCGCCCGATCGCGCTCGACGGCGATCGGGTGGCCGTTGTTGCCATCGACTTCGATGCCAACTTCATGCCTCACGAATCGCGCGAGTACGTCGTGGAATTCGGCCCAGACGTCGCGCCGCCGCCCGAACCCGATCGCGGCATGAAGGTCGACGAGGCCGACGACGCATTCATTGTCTCGCACGGCCCGAATCTGAAGTGGACCGTCCCAAAGAACCTCGACGGACTACTGCGTTCGGTCAAGACGTCGAGGTGGGACTACATGCGGCCAGACTCCCGCGGCCTCGCCGTTCACGACACCAAGGGCAACTGCGGCCGCATCGGCGAAGCCAAACCGGCTGGCGCGACGGTGAGGGCGACCGTCGTCAAGCAAGGGCCGATCGACTGCCTGTTGCGGTTCGAGTCGCCCGTGAGCCTGCCCGGCGACCGGTCGGTGATGTCGATCGTGGAGCTTGAGTTTCCGCGATCGAAGAGCTGGATTCGCGTGAAGTGGACCATCGACGACTCGGCCGGCCGTGTCGCAGAGATGGCTGCCGACCTGAACTTGAACATCGTCGGCGAGCCGGCTCTGGTTGATTTCGGCGCCAGCACGCTGGTGTATGCGACGCTGGCGCGCGGCCAGGCCGCGTCGATGATCGCCGGCAGCCCGACGCCGTCGTGGAGCGTGCTGCGCGGACCGGCCGGCAAACTGGAACGCTACGTGGACGGTCCGGCCGATCGGCCCGACCTCGTGCCCGAAGGTTGGGCGCACGTCATGGACCGCGAGCGATGCACGGCAGTGGCGGTGGACGCGTTCGCTCGTCGCAGTCGCGACCGACTTGACGTAGACGCCACCGGCCGGCTTGTGATCGGCCGCGGGTTCGGGCACGAATCGGCGCCGCCGCGACCGGGTCGCAAGGAGCTGACCTTCTGGCTCCACGTGGTTCCATTCCCGCCGCACGTCGGCGCGGTGACGAGTCCGCAGTCGATGCAAGCGCCGCTCGAGGTAACTTGGAAGGCGAAGGGTGCCGCGACGACTTCACCGAGCCGCGAGCGTGAGCGAGCGGCCGAGCACCAACAGGACCTGGCCCGCCGAGTCGACGAATTGAAAGCGCGCGCGACGGCCGCACTCGCGAAGACGTCCGGTGAGTTGCGACTGGATGGCCTCAAGGACAAGGTCGAAGTGCTGCGCGACAAGTGGGGCGTGCCACACATCTACGCGCGGAACCAAGACGACCTGTTCTTCGCCCAGGGTTTCGTGCAGGCGCAGGACCGGCTCTGGCAGATGGAACTGTGGAAGCGAACAACCGATGGTCGGTTAGCGGAGATCGTCGGTCCCGCGGCCGTCGATCGCGACCGCATCGCTCGCTTGGTACGCTATCGCGGCGACATGGACGCTGAATGGACCAGCTACAGTCCCGACGCCAAGCAGATCATCGAGTCGTTCGTACGCGGCGTGAACGCCTGCATCGAACTGACTCGCGACAATCCGCCGATCGAGTTCCAGCTCACCGGCGTGCGTCCCGAACCGTGGACTCCGGAGGTGTGCGTCGGTCGCATGGCCGGCCTGATCATGTGCCGCAACGCCGCCAATGAGGTCCTGCGCGCTCAGCTCGTGCGGGAACTGGGCGCCGAGCAGGCCGCTCTCGTCTTGCCGACCGATCCGCCGCAAACGATCAAGGTGCCCGATGGTCTGGACCTCGCTGGAATTGACGGCAAAGTCACCGCCTCGCTGACGGCGGCGGGCGGGTCGATTCGAGTGCCGCTCGCAGAAACCCCTCACTCCAAACCTCTGCCCAAAGGGGAGAGGGTTCCCTCTTCCCTTTGGCGAGGGGGCTGGGGTGAGGGGTTGATCCCGGCAGCGGCGATTGACCTGACTCACATCGTCGACCTCGGCCCCGATGCGATCGGCAGCAACAACTGGACGATCGCCGGCCGCCACACCGAAACGGGCAAGCCCATCCTCGCGAACGATCCACATCGTCCGATCACCCTGCCGGCGTTGCGGTACATCGTTCACTTGAATTGCCCGCCGACGGCGTCGCAGCGCGGCTGGAACGTGATCGGCGGCACCGAGCCCGCGCTGCCCGGTGTGGCAATCGGCCACAACGATCGCATCGGCTGGGGCATGACCATCGTCGGCACCGACCAAATGGACCTGTACGTCGAAGAAACCCATCCCGACGATGCAAATCGTTATCGAGTCGGCGACGACTGGCAGCCGCTGCGGGTCGAGCGCGAGCAAGTCGGCGTGCGCGGCGAGGCTCAGCCGCGCACGGTCGAACTAAAGTTCAGCCGGCACGGCCCGGTGATCTACGAGGACCGCGAGCATCGCCGCGCGTACGCGCTGCGCTGGACCGGCAGTGAGCCGGGGACGGCCGGATATCTCGGCGCACTGGCACTCGACCGCGCGTCGAACTGGAACGAGTTCCTCGCGGCGGCCACGCGTTGGAAACTGCCGAGCGAGAACCTGGTGTATGCCGACGTCGACGGCCACATCGGCTGGATCGCCGCCGCACTGACGCCGGTGCGGCGGGGCTGGGACGGCCTGTTGCCCGTGCCCGGCGCGGCGGGCAAGTTCGAGTGGGACGGGTTCCTGCCGACCGCGGAACTCCCGCAACGATTCGATCCGGCCGAGGGCTACATCGCCACGGCCAACCACAACATCTTGCCGCCCGACTACACGCGAGTCGTCGGCTATGAGTGGGCCGCTCCGTTTCGCTTCCAGCGGGTCGACGAAGTGCTTCGCGGCCGCGTGCAGGCGGGCGAGAAACTGACCGTCGCCGATTCGCAGCGTCTACAGCACGACGCCACCAGCATTCCCGCCCGGCGGCTGATCGCCGTGCTGCGCGAGGCGACGATCGACGATCCGTCGCTCCGCGCGAGCGCCGACATGCTCTCGCGCTGGAACACGGTGGCCGCGCACGATTCGGCAGCGGCAGCGCTGTACGAGGTCTGGCAACGCAAGCTGAGTGAACGGGTGCTGAAGTCGCGTCTGCCGATGCAACTTTGGGAACGCTATTCGACCCGCCTGCCGCTCGACGCGCTCGTGCGCATCGTCGAAAAACCCGACTCGGCGTTTGGCCCCGATCCGCGAGCTGGTCGCGACTCGGCGCTGGTCGACTCGCTGCGCGATGCCGTGGCCGACCTCACTCAGCGGCTCGGGCCTGACCCGACCGCATGGCGCTGGGGCACCCTGCACCAGGCGCACTTCCGGCACATGCTCGCTGAGGTTGATCGTCGGGCGTCGAACGGTGAGCGTCGTGTCGGACAGAGCTCGCCAAACGATGACAGTGCGTTGCGCGCCGTGATCGCTACGAGCTTCAATCTTCCGTCAGTACCGCGCGACGGCGACGGCTTCACACCGCTCGCAGCCGGCGGCGCGGGCCCGACGAACTACGACCAGACCACCGGCGCGAGCTTCCGCCACGTGCTCGACCTCGCCGACTGGGACCGTTCTGTGGCCAGCTCCGTTCCCGGTCAATCGGGCCAGCCGTTCAGCCCGCACTACGGCGACCTGGTCGCGCTCTGGGCCGACGGCCGGTACTTCCCGCTCGCCTTCAGTCGCCCGGCGGTCGACGCCGTCACGACCGGCAGCCTCACATTGCTACCGAAGGATTGACGGTTTTGACGCACTTGCATTGGCCACTCGGCACCCGTAGATTAGTGCCGTGTTTTTTGGAGGCTGCCGCGAACGAGGTTGGTCCGGCGGACGTATGGACGAGACAGCGTTCGGCGACGACCGGAGTGGAGGGTAGGTGGAGACGCGAGTTGAGACGCGAGCCGGCGGAGGTCCTTATCCTGATTCGTTCGTCCTGGTCTCGCAAATCTCACCGCGTTGGAGACTTAGGGCAGCTCGCCTCCACACGAAGTTGACCCGATCGACTCTGCCGCAACGAGAAAGGAACGCGCATGGCTGACGAGGTGGTAATTGAAACTAGAAACCTGTCCAAGGTGTATCGCGACTTCTGGGGCCGCCAGAAGGTCCGGGCACTGAAGGCGCTCGATCTGAACGTCTACCGCGGCGAGATCTTCGGGCTGCTCGGACCGAACGGGTCGGGCAAGACGACGACGATCAAGCTGTTGCTCGGTCTGATCTTTCCGACCGAAGGCGAGGCCTTGGTGTTCGGCAAGGCGGCGGCGGACGTGACCAAGAACGAAAAGATCGGCTACCTGCCCGAGGAGTCGTATCTCTACCGCTTCCTGAACGCCGAAGAGACGCTGGACTTTTATGGTCGGCTGTTCGACATACCCGCGAGCGTGCGGCGGCAGCGAACGCAGGACCTGATCGAGCTGGTCGGCCTGGCTCGCGCCAAGAAGCGGCAGCTCAAAGAGTACTCGAAGGGCATGACGCGCCGCATCGGGCTGGCCCAGGCGCTGATCAATGATCCGCAACTGGTGATCCTCGACGAGCCGACTTCGGGCCTGGACCCGATCGGTACGCGAGAGATGAAAGACCTGATCCTGCGCCTGCGCGACCAGGGCAAGACGGTGCTGATGTGCAGCCACCGGTTGGACGACGTGCAGGACATCTGCAATCGCATCGCGATCTTGCACCAAGGCGAACTGAAGAAGCTCGGTGCGGTGGCCGAGCTGCTCAAGGTGCGCGAGATCACTCAGTTCCAAACGCGCGGGCTGAACGGCGAGGCGCAGCGCGAGATCGAAGAGATCATTCGTCGCCACGGCGGCGAACTGGTCAGCCGCGAGAACCCGACGACGACGCTCGAAGAGTTGTTCCTCAAGGTCGTGCAAGAGAGCGAAGCGCATCCGGGCCGTCGTTACGTGGCAGAGACGCCTCAGACAAAGTAGGGCCGGCGACCGGCCGCAAAGACGCGAAAGGCAACAGCAGCGATGCAGTTTACGCCGCAGAACTTGGATTGGATCGCCGCGCTTCAGACGTGGCTTCAAGTGGTACTCGTTGTCGCCCTGACCGGCTTCGTGCTGGGCGGCCTGCTGGCCGCGCGGGCGCGAGGCAGCGTGGTCGAAGGGTTCAGCTCGGCCATCGATTGCTCGGTCGGCCTCTTTTCCGAGGTGGTCTCGTTGTCGTTGCGTCGCGTGTGGGCCATCACGTGGCACTGCATGCTTGAATCACTGCGACGGCGCATGTTGCTGGCGGTGCTTGCGGTGTTCGTGGTGCTGTTCCTGTTTGCCGGCTGGTACCTGCCGAGCCGGCCGACCGAACAGGTTCGCGTTTACGTCAGCTTCGTGCTCATGAGTTCGACGCTGATCGCGATGGTGGCCAGCGGCCTTTTAGCATGCCTCGGTCTTCCCAGCGACATCAAGGACCAGACCATCCACACGGTGGTGACGAAGCCGGTACGGCGACTGGAAATCGTGGCGGGCCGCGCGCTAGGGCTGACCATCCTGGCGTCGGCGATCCTGGTCGTCATGGGACTCGTCAGCTACGTCTACCTGACTCGCAGCGTCGGCGGCACGATCTCGCAGCTTCAGCAGGAATTGGCCGCGGCCGAGCAACGTGGCGACGTACAGCACAAGGATCGCCTGCAAGACGATATCGACCAGATCCGGAGCCGCCTGACCGCCCGCGTTCCGGTGTACTCTGATTCGCTTGAGGGCGCCAACACGAACGTGGGCACGGAAACCACCTACCGAAAGTACATCGAAGGCAACCGGACCGCTGCGGCCATCTGGCACTTCACCGGGTTGCCGGTCGAACAACTGAAGCGATCCGGGCGCATTCCGCTCGAAATGACCTTCACCGTGTTTCGCACGACCAAGGGCGAGATCGGCCGCGGCGTGCTTGCCCAGCTCACATTCAGGAACCCGAAGACAAAGTATGCCGTGGTGCAATACCCGTTTGAGGTGCGCGAGTACTACACGAACCGCCGGCAACTCGAAGCGGGCGCCGAGGCGAATCTCGAACAGTTGTTCGCGGACAGCGGCGGGGCGCTCGACGTCGAAGTCCGCTGCCTGAGCCCGTCGCAGTACCTCGGCATGGCCCACGCTGACCTGTATATCCTGCTCGACGAGGCGAGCTTCGGACTGAATTTCGCCAAAGGGATCGTCGGCGTCTGGATTCGCGTGGTGCTCATCATCTGTGTCGCGGTGATGTTCAGCACGTTCCTGAACAGTTACGTCGCAATGCTCGCCACTGTGGCGGTGTTTATCGGCGGCGTGTCCATGCCGCTGCTGAGCGATATCGCCAGCGGCAAGGCGGCGGGCGGCGGACCGCTCGAAGCAGTCCACCGCCTGGTCACGCAGAACAACCTGCAAACGCCGCTCGATCGGGACGTCTGGACCAGCACGCTGCATGCGGCCGACAAGGGCTTGCAAGCGGTTCTCTCCGGACTGACCTACGTGTTGCCTAACCTCAGGACGTTCAACACGGCGCCTCTGGTCGCCCATGGCTTCGACATCGGCGCGGGCGTGCTCCTAACGAACATGGTGATGGCATTGGGCTACGTGGTTCCGTTCATCTTGGTCGGGTACTTCCTGTTTATTTCGCGGGAGATCGCGCGATGAGATCATCGTTTGTGCGCAAGCTGGTCTACATGGGGCTGGCCCTGGCGTTGTTTGTCGTCATCCTGATTGTGCGCGGCCCGATCGAGTCGATACGCAAGGCGAACAACCTGACCGAAGAGTCGCTGGGCGACGTCGACCCAACCAGCACGACCATGGTGCTCGTGCTCGGCGGGCTGCGCGGAGTCGCTGCCAACGTGCTCTGGTTCCAAGCCCAGGAACTTCAGAAAGAGCAGAACTGGTACGCGTTCGAACCCGTGGTCGAGTCGATCATCAAGCTGCAGCCGCACTTCATTCAGGTCTGGACGTTTCAGGGTTGGAACCTTGCGTACAACATCTCGGTGGAATGGGACCAGGTCGAAGACAAGTACTACTGGATCAAGCGCGGCATCAAGTTTCTCGAGCGAGGCACCCAGGTGAACGGGCGCAGCCCGGAACTGCGCTGGGACGTCGGCTGGACGTACTTTCACAAGATTGGCAAGGCGGACGAGGCCAAAGTCCTGCGCAAACTCTACGTCGACGACGACCAGCCCGAGATCGACGCCGCCGGCAACCCTCGGCCGGCGTTCAACGCCGATGGACTCGATAATTACCTGACGTCGGGCACGTGGTTCCAGGATGCGGTCGACACGCTGGATAGATTCCAATTGCGCCCGCGGCGCCAAGGTGAGGTGGCGTTTCGCTCGTATCCTTCGCACGGCCAGACGAACTACGCTCTCGCCCGCGAAGAGGAAGGCTATTTTGGCGAAGAGGCCGCACGGAGCTGGCTGAAGGCCTCAGAGATGTGGCGCGACTACGCGGACCACGAGTTTGAAGTGCGTGAGAACCTGCGCGTGAAGTTGGACTACTCGGGCGACATCTTCGGCGACTTGCATCTCGCCGTAGACATGTACAGAAAGTCCGAACAAATCCAGCAGGCGCTCGCCAAGGGCGGTGAGGCGCTGAGCGACGAGACGCGAGCGGAGGTCGAGCCGACTTGGGAATCGCTGCGCGACCTCGCAACCCAGTCGCTCGATCGCTTCGCGCCATCGGTGCTGCGAATACTACAGTCCCAAGCCAGCGACGCGCTGTCGGCCGTCCGTTCCAGCTACCAGTCGTTGCGCGACGTCGACGGCAAGACCTTCACCAGCGACGCCGCTGCGGGCAAGGCGGCTCGCCAGAAATTCACCGAGTTCGCCGCCGCCGCCATCAAGCTCGGACAGATCGCCGACGAAGAGTTGTACTGGCGCGATCGCTACGCCACGATGATCAACTTTCCGTACTGGAAGGAACGGGCGCTCGCGGAATCTCAGCCCGAGACCGTCGCCACGCGCGAGCACTTCTACAAGGGCATGGAACGCTACCGCGAGGGCGACCCCGAGACCGCCCGCAAGGAACTGGAACAGGGACTCGATACGTGGAAGAATCTGCTCGAACAGTATCCGCACATGCGCGACGACGATCTGACCGCTGAAGAGACGGTGGCGATCGTCCGAGCGTATCTGTCCGTGCGCCAACAACTCGACCTGCCGACACTGAAAGAAGACGAAGTCCCGTTCGCCCACTACATTCGCCGCTTCATGCCGCCCACGCTTACGCCGGAACAAATGGACATGATGCATCGCATGATGCAACAGAAGAACGAACCGAAAGCGATAGAGAAAATGAAGCAGGAAATGATGGAGAAGATGAAGACTCCTGTTCCCGTCGCTCCCTCCGCGAGCGGCGAGCAGGCCAAGCCGACGGCCGATTCGCCCGAGAAGAAGTGAGCGGCGCGGCGACCAACGCACGACCGCCGTTGTCGCACCGGCAGCGACGGCTGCCAGGGCGCCGCTAAGTCCTGTCTTCGCCGCCGTCGATGGCTCCGAGTTAGACGACTCAGTGTCTTGAGCCAACCCATGACGCAAGAAACCGTCCAACCCGTGCAGGATGTGACGGTCGGCGGCCCGCGACGGTTGTTTGAGGAGTCGCCATCTACGCGAGCAGATCTGCGCGAGGCGGTGCGCCCACATGAAATCGCCATGACGATGGCGCTGGTCGTGTTGAGTGACCTAGTCATTTACCGCGGGCACGGGTTCGGCGGTTATGGGGTGCTGTTTGGCCTCGCGCCGTTCGCGGTTCTTATCGGCGCCGGCTCGCGCCGCGGCGGCTGGGTGACTTGGCTGATCGGTACGATGCTCGCCATCCTCGCGCTGAAGACGGCCTGGTGCGGGTCCGGCCTATTGGTCGGCGCCGGGTTCGCACTGGTCGTTGCGTTCGCCATGGCCTTGTCCGGCCAGTGCCCGTATGTGCCCGAGACTATCGTCTTCGGATCGCAGACGATCACAGCTGGTTACCGTCGTCTGGTCGACTACGGGCAAGTTATCGGCGGCGCGAGCGTCGTGGGAGCGCGGGTCGCGTGGCTCAGTCTGTTGTTGCCGCTGGCCGCGTTGGTTGTCTTCGGCATGATCTTCGTCTTGGCCAATCCAGATTGGCTCGAGTCGTTCTCGGTCGTCGCCGAGCAATTGGTCAGGCGGATCCGCGAGTGGCTCGTCCACTTTTCGATTTGGGAGATCTGGTTTTGGTGCGCCGTGTTTTGGCTCAGCGCGGGCCTGCTGCGCCCGCTTGCCGGCGCCCGACTCGACCTGCCTCAGGCGACCAGCGATTCACAGAACGGCGATGTTGAACCGGTCGAGACGCCGCTCTATCCTGCATTTCGCAATACGCTCGTCGTCGTGATCGGCCTGTTCGCGGTGTACCTGGTCTTCGAATTCCGTCGCTTGTGGTTCCGCGAGTTCCCCAAGGGGTTTCACTACTCGGGCTTTGCCCATCAAGGTGCGGCGTGGCTGACGTTCGCCTTGGCCCTCGCCACATTGCTGCTGTCGCTTGTGTTTCGCGGCGGCATGCTTCGCGACCCGCGCCTCCAGTGGATCAAGCAGCTCGCATGGCTGTGGTCGGTCGAGAACTTCATCTTGGCCGTCGCAGTCTATCACCGCTTGTGGATTTATATCGGCTTCAACGGCATGACTCGCATGCGCATGGTCGGGATCTTCGGAACCACTACCGTGGTTGCCGGATTCATCCTCGTGCTGTGCAAGATCGCCCGTCACTACAACTTCGTTTGGCTGTTGCGCGGACAGTTGTGGGTGTTGGCGATGGCAGTCTATCTCTATGCGGTCACGCCGGTGGACGCGATCGTCGTCTCGTACAACGTGCGACGGATACTGGCAGGCGACCCGGCGCCGTCGGTGGAGATCAGCGTGCACCCGATCAGTTCGGAGGGCGTGCTGTTGCTTCGGCCGCTGATGATGTGTGAGGATGCAATCATTCGTGAAGGGGTTCGAGCCATGCTCGCCCAGCGGCACGAAGAGGCCGAATCACAGGCCGCTCGGCGCGAGTCGCTCGGTTGGACAGCTTTCCAACTCGCCGATCAGGTCGTTCTGTGTGAACTTCGCAACGCGAGCAACCAGTGGACCGACTACCGCGACGCCCATTCTCGCGCCCCCACACTGAAGGCGTTTCACCGCTATGCGTATCAGTGGTACTAAGTACTTGGTCAGGAATTAGTTCCTGATTTCACTTGTTTGACGGCAAGCCGAAGGCGACGGTGGGTCGCGCGGACTTGGCCGATCGCCGGCGCCTTCGGCTTGCCGTTAAACGAGGAAGTTACTCTGAGCCAAATCCTGAGCGCGTCCCACTCATGCCTTGGGCGTCATGGCGTGAATGCGCAGCGAGCCGTCGTAGTGGGCCGTGGCAAGTTCCAGCCCGCTGGGGTGCAACGCGATGTCGTACGCAGTCTGCGGCAGTTTCACGGAGTGAAACGACTGGACGTGCTCTGGGTTCCAGAACCATAGGATTCCGCCGCCGCCCCCGCCACCGACGCCGACCAGGAATCCGTTCGGGTGAAATGCGATACCCCAAGCAACGCCTTGAAATGCGTCCTTCGGCTTCAGTAATTGCTTGCGCTGCCCGGTGTACCAGTCGATCAGGACCACAAGCGGTTGACCAACACCGGCAAATGCGTTCGTTACCTCGGTGATGCCTGAGCAGGCGAGATAGCGACCGTCGGGGCTGAACGCCATGCCGCGTGCGCCGCCGATGTCGGCGCGGAAGCCGCCGTCGTACTTGTGCAGCTCCGCGGCGTTGAGGTCGCGCACCAGCCTACCGGTTGCGACTTCCCAGTGCTTGATGCGGCCCTTCAGATCGGCCGAGACTAGGTACGCACCCGTCGGGTCGAAGAGCGTGTTGTAGACGTGGCAGTCGTGGCCGACAAACTCGCGCACCGGAGTGCCATGTTCAATGGTGCGCAGTCGTACCAGGTCGTCGTTGCCCGCTGTGGCGACCAGCTCGCCGTCGGGGCTGGCCGACGCCGCTCGCACCCAACCGCGATGGGCCTCGGCGGTCCAGACCGGACGCGGCGCGTCATCAGCGTAGGACCAGCACGTCACGCGGCCGGCGTAGTCGCCCGTCACCAGCCGCTCGCCGCGCGGCGAAAAAGTCATCGCCCGCACCCAACTTTGATGCCCCACGAGGTCGGTCTTCTTGTCGCTGGCGATCTCCCACCGCGCGACGTCGTTGCCCTGCGCCCCCGCGACCGCGAACCGTCCGGCCGGGTCAAAGCGACACGCGAACAGCGGCCGCGCGTGCTTCAACTCCTTGACCTGCCGCGTCTGAGCGGGGTCGGCGACGACGGGAGTCGGTAGGTTCGAGACCATGGCAGTAGAACGAGCTACGCGAGCAACTCCTGGATCGCGTCGGCCTGTGGGTCGGCCATCGGAATCGGCTGGCCGGCGACGACGTATTTCTTCGTCGGATCGAGGCCCAGGGCGCGGAAGTAGGTGTGGAACAGGTGGCCAGCGCCGACCTGACGGTCGGCGACGGCCGTGCCGTTCGGGTTCGTCTTGCCGATCACCGCGCCGCCTTGAATGCCGCAACCGGCCAGGCAGACCGACCACGCGGCCGACCAGTGGTCGCGGCCGAGCAGGTGATTGATGCGCGGTGTGCGGCCGAATTCGGCCATGACCACGACGAGCGTGCTGTCGAGCATGCCGCGTTCGGCCAGGTCTTCGATCATTGTGGCAAACGGGCGATCGAACTCGCCAAGCTGTTCGATGTGGAAGTCGAAGTTCTCGTTGTGCGTGTCATAGTTCGAGTGCGACACCTTGACGGCCGTGATGCCGCGCTCGAGCAGCCGCCGCGCGAGCAGCATGTGCCGGCCGAAATCGTGCGTACCGTATCGTTCCAGGTCGCGCGGCGATTCCTTCGTCACGTCGAACACCTCGCGCTTGGCGATCAGCTCGGCCGCCTGCTCATACGATTGACTATACGCTTCGGTTTCGGCCGTGCGGCGTCGTTGCTGAAAACGGTGGTCGGCGCGGCGGCGCATCTCGTTGCGCATGCGATCGGCCGACTCGGTCAACGACTCCGGCCGCGCCGCCGTCGTCGGCAACACGCCATCGCCCAACGTCACCGAAGCGAACTTTGGTCCGAGAAACGCCGAATCGGTGGTGCCGAAGGAACTGCCACCGGGCGTGACGTGAACGTACCCCGGCAGCGACTCGGCCTCGGACGCCAGGAACTTGGCGGCCACCGAGCCGATCGTCGGGTAGCTCATCCCCGGCTCCTGGCGGCGACCGGTCTCCATCATGTAGTGCCCCTTCCCGTGATCGTCTTCCTTGGTGTTGATGCTGCGCACGATCGCCAGCCGGTGCATTTGCCTGGCGGTGTACGGCAGCAACTCGGCGATGTGGACGCCGGACACGGACGTCGGGATGGCCAGCGTCGGTCCACCGGTGTCAGTGCCCGGCTTCGGGTCCCACGTCTCAAGCTGGCTCGAACCGCCGGCCAGGAAGACGACGAGCACGCGCTTCGCCGCCGCCTTCAACTGTTCGGCGACAGCCGGATGGGCGAACCCGCTAAGGCCCATCGCGCCCGCCGCTCCGCCAGCCAGCCCGGCCAGCAGGCTGCGCCGCGAAATGCGATGCTCCACCGAGCTGCACGCGTAACTGCATTGACGCATGGGACACCTCCAAGTAGGCGGTGCTAATGGTTGAACCTAAACTCCACGGACGCCACAAGTGCCCAGGCCAGTTCCTGAAACGCGGCGGCGCGCTGGTCGGCGCCGCGGTCGGTCAGGTACTCGGCCACCTCGGCACGTTCCTCGGTCGTGGGCGGGCGGGTCAGGATGCTCAAGTAGAGTTCATCGGCAATCGCGGCAGGATCGTTGAGCTTCATTAGGCGATCGACCAGGCTGCCAGCGCGCGGGGCGAGCCAATCGCGGACCTGGCCGCCGTTGTTGATGAAGAGGGATTGAGCGAGCGTCGCCTGGAACTTGCCCTCCGGCTGGCCGGCTGGTCCCGCGAACGTGCCGACGAACGGAGAGACATTGCCGACCAACCCGTCGTGTAGCGTGGCCTCGTTCAGTTTCGCGCCGAGTGCCGATCGCTGATGATCGGCCAGCCCGGTCGCTTGCATGATCGACCATGCCAATTGTTCAGGCGTCAGTGGTTTGAGCGACGTGACGGCGAACGACTCAGCCGGCGGGGGCTCGCCGCTTGGCGGAGGCAGCGACGACCGCTGGTAGGTCTGGCTCAGGGCCAGCTCGCGTAGCATGGTGCGCACGTCGAACTTCGCGGTCGCGAACCGATCGCCGAGCGCGGCGAGCAATTCCGGGTGCGACGGCGGGTTGTCGTCGTGGTGCATGTCGACCGGATGAACCAGCCCTCGGCCCATCATGTGCGCCCAGAGCCGGTTGGCCATGTTGCGTCGAAACGCCGGCACGTCGGGGCTCGTGAGTTGGCTCGGCAACTGGGCGCGGCGACTGAACTTCGGCACGGGCTTGACGCCGTCGGTCGGGGCCACGGCGTACTCCTGACCCTTTTCGAGCTTCGGCTCGTCGATTGCTTTCGCGTCGAGCACGCGCGGTGTGGCGTTCTTGATGGCCTTCGTCTTGTCGAACACCGACGTAAACGTCACGTCGCCGTCGGCCTTTTCCATCAGCGAGACGAGGTTCTTGTTCTTCTTGTCGGTGAATAGCGCCGTGCGGCTCACGAACGCGAACAGGCCGTAGTACCAGTCTTGCGGATAGCCGTCGACCAGCGGATGGTCGTGGCATTGGGCGCACTGCAGGTTGACGCCCAGGAACACGCGGCCGATGTCGCGGGTCGTCTGGTGTGGCTCGGCCTCGCGATCGAGCACGAACTTGGCGGCTGGTCGTGTGGTCTCGTCGGCGCCGTCGACGGACAGGATTTCGCGCACGAGCACATCCCACGGCTTGTTGTCGAGCGCCGACTTGCGCAGATACTCCTGCCACTGCGCCGCGGCCACATGCTTATCGGGCCGTCGTTCCATGAACATCACGTTCCAGACCCGCGCCAGGTGGCGGGCGTGTTCCGGACTGGCGAGCAGCCGGTCGATCAGCTTGGCGCGCTTGTCGGGCGCGGCGTCGTCCAGAAACGCGCGCGCATCAGCGGCCGACGGGATTGTTCCCACGAGGTCGAGATAGAGGCGCCGCAGGAACTCGGCGTCGGACGCCGGCTCGGCAAGCGGTAGTCCCTTGGCCTGGCACGCGGCCGCGATCGTCTCGTCAATGAGCTGATGGATCGGGACCGGTTCGTCGGCGCGAACGTGGCCGGCCAGCCACGAGCACCAAGCGAGCGTGACCGTGCAGGTCATTCGTAGCGTCCGGGCGGCGATCATCGGACCTCCCTGTACCGTGTGATCGATCAAACTGTGCGACGCTTCGTGTGGCATGGCGGGTTTCCACCACATCCGAGACTCAGAAATTGGTCCAAAATAACTTCCCGGTAGGACGGGCACTCTTGCCCGTCTGACCGGCACAACGGGCAAGAGTGCCCGTCCACATCGGCTTGGAACGTCGGAAAGTTATTTCGGACCAATTCCTCAGCGGCCCAATCAGGCGGGACGATTCAGGCAGGCGCGACCATCTGCCGCGGGCGTCAATTCACGACGCGATTGTCAGAGAATCCGCGAAGAGGGTCAAGGGAAATGTCTGGTTGAATGAGGCCCGAGCTCGAGGCTTGCTGGAGGCTCGGGGCTGGTGTCCGAACCTCAGTTTTGCCCAATCGTGTCCTGGATAAAGTTGGTCGGGGCCAAACTCAAATCCGTACACCCGCCCATTGGTGGTTGCAAATCGACCCGCTACCCAAGCTGGGGCACGCATGGCATTGACCACTTGGCTTGGGTGGTGGACACTTTGGCCGCGCGAGTGCTGACCCTAAATAGCCTTGCACGATTCTGGGACAGTAGCCCGACGCGCCAGCGAGGGAGCACATGGCGAAATCACAAGAAATCAGGCCCGGTCCCTCGCTGGCGCGTCGGGCTACGCGTCCCTGCGGACTCCCAGAATCACGCAAAGCCATTTAGAGACATCTAAAACACCGCAACGCAAACAGCGAGTAGCCGGGATCCGGCCGTCACCACGATGGATGACACCGAGAACAGAAGCGACCGCGGCGACGGGCACGCCGTGGCGGATGGCCAGCAGTCGTCCCGGCCGACCGGTGAAAGCGGCGTGGTGTGGACGCTGTGGCTGACGTACGGCGCGTTCTACTTTTGTCGCACCAACATTTCGGCGGCCGTGCCGGGCCTGAAGGCCGCGACCGGCGACGGCGGTTTGGGGATGGCGCCGGGCGAGGTCGGCTGGATCCTGGCCTCGCTGAAGATCGCCTACGGCCTCGGTCAACTGCTGAACGGGCAACTGTCTGAGCGAGCTTCGCCGCGCGTGCTGCTGGCGATCGGCATGTTCGCTTCGGCGGCGTTGAACGTGCTGTTCGGGTTTAGCACGGGTTTTTATTTCCTGTTGTTCGTTTGGGCCACGAACGGGTTCTGCCAGTCGCTCGGCTGGACGCCGTGCGTGCGCGTCGTGGCGAACTGGGTGCCGATCGTTCGGCGCGGCCACGCGGTCGGCATCATCGGCACCGGCTATCAAATCACGCTGGGACTGACGTACTTGATCGCCGGTCAATCGGCCGAGCACTTCGGGTGGCGCGCCGCGTTGTACGTACCGGCCGTACTACTCGCGCTGACCGGCGTCTTCATGTTGGCTTGCTTGCGTGAGTCGCCGAACACCGAGGGAACTGCGGGCTGGGGACTCGCGGCTCGGGGAAGACTCCAGGCTACGGTCTGTCCAGCCCCCAATCCCCAGCCCCAAACCCACAATCAAGTCGGGTTGTCGGCGTGCCTTTACTGGACGCTGTACAATCCGGCGCTGTGGCTGATGGGACTCGCGCTGGGGTTGCTGAATGCCTGCCGCTACGGGTTCCTCGATTGGGGCGTGGCGCACTTGATGGAATCGCAGCAGGTCGGCGTCGGCAAGGCGGTGTTGCAGTTCTTTGTGATCGCGATCGGCGCAACCGCTGGATCGTACCTCGCGGGCTGGGCGACCGACCGCTTCTTCGGCAGTCGCCGCGCGCCGGTGATCGTGCTGCTGATGCTGCTGCTGGGAGTGATCACGTTGATCTACGATCCAGTCGTGCGCACGAGCGCGACGGGAACAATGCTGTTGCTCGTGGTCGTCGGCTTCTCGATCTACGGGCCACAAGTCTTGTTGGTGGGCACGGCGCCGGCCGATCTGGCTCATAAGGGCACGTCAGCCGCCGCGGCCGGTTTCGTCAACTTCCTGGGCTACATGGGTGCCGCGACGGGCGACGTGGTCACAGGCTACTTCTCCGACAAGAGTCACGGTGGCTGGCACGTCGCGATCTACATTTGGGGCGGTTGGGCGCTCACGGGGTCAGTGGTTACGGCCGTGTTGTGGAACACGACCGCGCACAGACTGACCCTGCTGCCGACCGCGGCGCCGAAACTGGCGGCCGTCGTGCTGCTGGCACTGGTCGGCGCGGCCGCTGCAATGGGCGACTACCCAACCGCCGTGCCACTCGCGGCGGGGGTCGGCGTCGTCTGTTTGGTCGGCAGCTTCTTCAATCCTTGGGCGGCCGCCCCGGGGTTGATCGCGGCGACGGTGGGGTTGTTCGCCGTGTTCCATTCCGTCGTCGGAGCCGGTAATGTCACCTGGGACCGCTCCGCGGCCATGGCGACGTTTGGACTGACCATGATCGCGTCGCTCATGGTTCTCGTCGGGCATCGACCGGAGCTTGGGAGTTCGCCATGCGAGTCATCGTCATCGGAGCCGGACGCGGCCAGCGCCTGATGCCGACTACGGCCGACGCGCCCAAGTGCTTCGCCGAGGTTGCGGGCCGACGGCTGATCGACTGGGCAATCGACGCCTTTCGCGCGGCCGGACTCGATCGCATCGCTTTCGTCGGCGGATATCAGATCGACAAGGTTCGCCAGGCCTATCCCCAGTTTGTCTTCCGACACAACGCCGACTGGCCGAACAACAATATCCTCGCCTCGCTGTTCCACGCCGAAGACCTGATGGATGAGCCGTTCCTTTGCTGCTACAGCGACATTCTGTTCACGCCCGACATCATCGCACGACTGGCGGCGAGCGACGCCGACATGGCCCTCGGCGTCGACACCGACTGGCTCGCGCGCTACGAGCACCGCAGCGACCACCCGCCCGACGACGCCGAGAAGGTCACCGCCGCGAATGGCCGCGTGACTCGCATCCATCGTCGGATTGCCGCGGCCGAGGCGTACGGCGAGTACATCGGCGTGGCGAAGTTCTCGGCAGCGGGCGCCGACCGGCTGCGCCGCCACTATCATCGCTGCCGCGAGCAGTTCGCCGGCCGGCCGTGGCGCGAAGCTTGCAGTTTCGAGAAGGCGTACAAGATACTGTTGTTTCAAGAAATGATCGAAACGGGTGAGCCGTTCGCCCACATCGACACGCCAGGCGGCTACGTCGAAGTCGACACGCAGCAAGACTTCGACTACGCGCGGCGGTATTGGACCACACGGCACATCGGCAGATGACTGACGACGGATGAAGCACTAGTGCACTAGTCCTCAAACAAGCGAACTTTGGAGTGCGGGGGCTTGACACCGCTTTTGGATTGCCTGAGCTTTCCGCACGGATCGATCCAAAGCGGTGTCAAGCCACCGCACTCCAAAACTTCGCTCGGCCACGATGAATCGTCCTCGATTCGAGATTTGTCGAACGAACCTCGCTTGTTTGAGGACTAGTGATGAAATGGCGAATGTCCGATGACGAATGACGAAAGCCACACGATGTTTCCGACCTCGGTGATCGGCTCGCTGCCGCGTCCGCGTTTTGTCCGCGACCTGATCGCCGACGATTGCCCGATCGCGGGCAACGAGTATCGCCGGTTGATGCGGGCCGCGATCCGCTCTGCCGTCGCCATGCAAGAGATGGCGGGGCTGGACATCGTCACCGACGGCGAGTGGTGGCGCAAGAGTTACATCGGCGTCATCGCCGATCTGGCGCACGGCTTCGAGCTGAGCCGCAATCCCGCCGACGGCCGGCCGTGGACCGTGGTCGTCGATAAGATATCGCCGAGGCAGCCGGGGTTCATTGCCAGGGAAGTCGCCTATCTCAAACAACTCACGACCCGGCGCGTCAAGGCCACCGTGCCGGCACCGGCGCTGCTCGGCGAACGGATGTGGGACCCGGTCAAGTCGTCGGCTGCATATCCGACGCGCGAAGACTTCGTGCGCGACTGCGTGCCGATATTGCGGCGCGAAGTCGAGTTGTTGCGCGACGAGGGCGTGTCGATCGTCCAGGTCGACGACCCACACCTGTGCCTGTTTGTCGATCCCGACGTGCGCCGGCGGTACGCCGACCCCGATCGCGCCGCCGACTTTGCCGTGGACATGGACAACCAGGTGGTCGCTGGCATCGACGGCGTGAAACGGGCGGTCCACTTGTGCCGGCGGGCCGGCGCGCGGGCTCGCGGCGAGGCCGAACATCGCGGCGGCTACGAACCGATCCTCAAACAACTGGGCCGGCTCGGCGTGGATCACATCACGATGGAATTCACGTCGCCGGGCGCAGGCGACCTGGCTGTACTCAAGCAGTTGCCCGACCACGTCGAGATCGGCCTGGGTTGCGTGAGTTGCCAGCCGGGCCAGGTCGACTCGGTCGAGACGATCGTCGGTCGCGTCGAGGCGGCGTTGCGTCACGTATCGCCCGCGCGCATCACGCTGAACCCCGACTGCGGCTTCGCGCCCGGCTCGGCGGCCGACATGAGTCTCGACGAGGTGTACGTCAAACTGAAGAATCAAGCGGCCGCCGCCGCGCTGCTGAGGGCGAAATACGAATAGGAGCCGCGAGCGCCGCATGCCGCATTCGCCCACGACGCACGTCACGCTGCTGGTTCGGCTGCGCAACGCCCAGGACAAAGAGGCCTGGGCGCAGTTTGTGGACATCTACGCCCCCCTGCTCTATCGCTTCGCTCGGCGTCAGCGGCTGCAAGACGCCGACGCCGCCGACCTGACTCAAGACGTGCTCATGTCCGTGGCCGGGGCGATCGAACGGTTCGAGTACGATCGGCGAGTCGGCACGTTCCGCGGCTGGCTGTTCACGGTCGCACGCAACAAGATCAAGAACTTCGTCGCTCGCTCGCGCCGCGGACCGCGGGCGACGGGCCAGAGCGATGTGCAAGAGATGCTCGCGAACCAGCCCGCCGCCGATGAAGATCAGGCGTCTTGGGACAAAGAGTACGAGAGCCGCCTATTCGACTGGGCTGCCGAGCGCGTGCGCGGTTTGTTCGCAGAGAACACTTGGCGGGCGTTTTGGATGACGGCCGTCGAGGGCAAGAACCCGAAGGACGTCGCCCGCACCGTCGGCGTCTCGGTGGGCGCCGTCTACATCGCCAAGAGCCGCGTGCTCGCGGAACTCAAGCGGCAGATTCAAGAGATCGGCGAGTGAGCCGAGGGATCAGCGCGATGCAGCGACCAGCGTCATGTCCGGACCCGCAAGTGCTGCGCAGCGCGATCGAAGGGCGAATCGCGAGCGACGACGAGGCGGCTTTGAACGAGCACCTCGACGGCTGCGAACGCTGCCGCGGTGAACTGGAGCGGCTGGCCGACGAGGCGAGCTGGCTGCTGAGCGCGGCTCGGCGCGTCGGTTCGGACGATGAGCCAACGCCCGCACTCAACGACGTGATCGAGAAACTCAAGAGCAGCAGCACCGAGCTTCACCCGACCGTACAGCCGGCGGCGGCGCCCGAGACGTTCGACTTCCTCGCGCCGTCGAATCAGCCGGGATGCATCGGGCAACTGGGCCGTTACGAGATCATCAAGTTCGTCGGCCGCGGCGGCATGGGGCTGGTGTTCAAGGGCTTCGACCGGTCGCTGCGACGCAGCGTGGCGATCAAGGTGCTCGACCCGCGCAAGACTTCGGACGCCGTGGCGGTGAAGCGATTCCTGCGCGAGGCTCGCGCAGCGGCGGCGATCAATCACAAGTACGTCGTCACGATCCACGAGATCGGTCAGTTTCGCGGTCTACCGTTTCTGGTGATGACCTACGTGTCGGGCGTGTCGCTCGAAGAACACGTGAGCCGCGGCGGACCGCTCAAGGTGGACGAAGTCGTGCGGATCGGCTCGCAGATCGCCGCCGGACTGGCGGCCGCTCACGCGCGTGGCCTGGTGCATCGCGACGTGAAGCCGGCCAACGTGCTGCTCGAACGCGGCTCGATGCGAGTGAAGCTCACCGATTTCGGACTGGCTCAGGCGATGGGCGATCTGCGACTGACGCAGACCGGCTTCATGGCGGGCACGCCGTCGTACGCCGCGCCGGAGCAAGCAAGCGGACGACCGATCGATCACCGCGCCGACCTGTTTGCCCTGGGCAGCGTGCTCTACTTCATGTGTACCGGCAAACTGGCGTTCGCGGCGGCGTCGCCCGTGAAGACGCTCGAACAGGTGTGCAACGCGCAGCCGCAACCAGTCGGCGAGTTGAACCGCGAGGTTCCGAGCTGGCTCGCCGCAATCGTCGAGCGGTTGCACGCCAAGGAGCCGGCCCAGCGGTTTGGCTCGGCCAAGGACGTGGCCAAGGCGCTGACCGATCCGCTCAGTTCGCTCGAAGTTGTGTCGGCAGCCAACAGTCCCGCGATCGCGCCGTCGCAAGGTCTGAGCTACGGGTTGATCGGCGGCGTCGGCGCGGCAATCGCGATGTTGGTGTTGATTGCGATCGCGATGTTCAATCGCCCGAATCCGTCGGGGATCGCGGCCAACGAGCCTCATCGCGCCCAGCCGCAAGCCGGCAAGCCGGCCGCGCCGGGCAAGCCGCGCGAACCGGTTCCGACGCCGCCGGCAGCGCGGGCCGGGCCGTCAGCGTTCCTGATCGAGCGCGGCTCGAAGGGTGTGCGTGTCGGGTCGCTGGCTGAGGCCGTCGATCAGGCGGACAACGGCGAGCGGATCGTCGTGGAAGGCAACGGTCCGTTCGCGTGCGAACCGGCGCGGGTCTTTGGCAAGCGACTGACGATTCGCGCGGCGGACGGCTTCCGACCCGTGTTGACGTTTGCCCAGCCGCCGGGCCAAGCCGACGCGCCGATGCTTGAGTGCGATGGACCCCTGACCCTCGAAGGACTCGAGTTCCATTTGATCGAAAACCGCTCGACGGCCGGACCACCCGTCGATCCGATGCCGGCGGGCCTCGTGAGGACGAGCGGTCCGGAGCTGCTGGTGGCGAACTGCCGGTTCGTCGTTGTGCCCGGTCGCGAGTGCATCGTGACCAGCTCGCCGCGCTGCGAGCTGCGTCACTGCGAGTTCCTGAGCATTAACGGAATCATGGTGTCGTGGAACTGCGTCGGGCCAGGCAACCTGACGGTCGAGAACTGCGTGCAGAGCGGCGGGGCGGCCGTGGTCGTGCCGCGATCGGCGAATGGTGGCGAGCTGGCGATCGAACTGACGCACAACACGTTCACTGGTTTCTTGGCCCTCCATCTGATCATGGACCGGGGCGGCCTGCCTGCCGGTCCGCGACCTACGGCGCCGGCGCCCGTCGTGGTGAACGCGGTCGGCAACCTGTTCGACCCAAACCAGGGACTCGTTTCGATCGACCGGCCCGGCCGGCCCAACGCGCGGCCAGGGGCAGACCTCCGGAGGCCGCTGCCTAGCGTGATGCGTTGGGTGGGTCGCAACAATCTCTATTCCCAGCGCGGTCGACCCATCGAGTCGCCGGACCCGTTCGAGACCAAGAATAGTGGTTCCGTCTGGGACAATCCCCGCTATTCGGCCGGCGAGCTAATCTACTCGCCCGACGCGCTGGCCATCCCCGAGTATCTCGACGCCCGCGACTTCGCGCTGGCGCCAGATAGTCCTGGCAAGGGAGCTGCGGCCGACGGCAGCGACATCGGCGCCAACGCCAGCCGCGTCGGACCGGGAGCGAGGAGGATTGAGGATCGAGGATTGAGGATCGAGGATTGAGGATCGAGGATTGAGGCGCAGCAACTCGAACATTGTTTCTTGTGCCAGGCGTGCTACAACCCAACCGTCTACATTGTGGACCATTTCGAAATCGCCTCGATTCAAGCCGGGAACGCCGTGCGTGACGCCATCGAACGCCTGCTCCCACGACACCATCCCCAATTCGGTGTCCTTTATGAGTGCCGCTTCACCCGCCCGTAAGCACCCATAACACGCAACGATCTCGTCATCGCCGAAACTGGGAAACGGAATGGTGCATCCGCAACGGCGGCACGCGACACTCTCGCGGTCATCAGCGTCGAGACCGTTCGGCGTTTCGCAGGACGGGCACCTGAGCATCACGGCACAACGGATGCCCAGTTGGAAGCAATGCTGGTTGCCCTTGCCACTAGTGAGCAGGCGGCCAGTCCGCAGAATTCGCAAGCATCGTCGACAGAACCTTCGTACAGCGGGAAGGGAATGCCGAGTTCTGCGAAAGTGGACGCCATCAGAAACTCGGACTCCCGATCAGAACGGCGAGACGGTCGCCGTCTCTTTTCCGTCGCGGGTGCTCAGGCTGAGGAACAGGTTCTGATCGACGTCGCGACTGATCAGGCCGGCCGAGCCGTCGCACATGACGAAGTGGGCGCCCGCCGGATGCGCGGAACTGAAGCCCCACAGCGCGATGTGTTCGCCCCACGTGATGCCGTGCGAGGCGTCGGCCGTCACCACGCTTGTGAATCCGAAGCCCCACATCGGCCGACACAGCGGGTCCTCGTTGATCCGCTCGCCCGCCAGCAGCGTGGTGCTGGCGCCGTCGACGATCTGCTGCATCTTGGTGTTGCTCTGGCGGTACAGCACGCCGTCCGGCTGAAGCCCAGATCCGTAGTCGTAGTAGTCCAAAATGAAATCGGTGCCAAGGCTGCCGACGTAGTTCGAGTACGCCAACGCCACATCAAAGTTGAACCAGTTGAACCGATACTGGCCGAAGTTCAGTATGTCCGACGGGCAGAGGTAAAGCTCAACCCGCTGCGACACCACGGTGAGGTTGGCGGGATGCCAGGCCGGCAGCGACATGTTGGTCGAGTTGTACATCGAGTGCTGTTCGATCTCGGGCAAGATCGCCATCAGCCAGCTCGAGTAGCCCGGCACCGTCCAGTTGCCCACCTTGCTGGTCAGCCAGCCGGGCGGCAGGCACTGGTAGTTCGTGCTGTAATTGAGCAGGGCCAGGCCGATGTTGTGCAGGTTGCTGCGGCACTGGGTGCGTCGGGCCGCTTCGCGCGCGTTCTGCACGGCCGGCAACAGCAGCGAGATCAGGATAGTGATGATCGCGAGCACGACGAGCAGCTCGATCAATGTGAACCCGGCGCGTCGCTTCATGGTTCATCCTCCGCTTTCGCTTGTTGGTGCAGCACATCGAACAGTCCCGGAGCGGACTCGTCGCGTACGACTCCCTGGGCCATCTTGCTGCGCGCTCGCGCATCGGCCTTTTCCAGTTCGCCGCGAATCATCTCGAGCGCCCGCGGGTTCGGCGGCGGCGTCCGGTCGGACCGCGTCAGCGCCATGGTCCAGATCGCCCCCATCAACAACATGACCGCGACGCTCCCGGCTGCGGTCGTCTTGGGCCAGCGGGCGATCGCTGCCTTCGCCTGGTAGTACGCCACGAACAACCGCGTCACCACGTCGCGCGGTTGTTCGAGCGGGGGCGGCGGCTGATCGTCCAGATGCTCTTCGACAAGGTCAATGCGCGCCATCAGAACGGTCGCTCCACAGCCTCACGGCCCGCGCGTGTGCTCAGGCCGCGGAACAGGTCATAGTCGATCTCGCTGGTCAGCAGGCCGACCGAGCCGTCGGCCATCAGGAACTGCGCCCCGCCGGTATGGAACGAACTGAAGCCCCACGAGGCGCCGGGCGCGTCAGGCGGCTTGATCTTCTCAGACGAGTCGCCCACGACTTTGCCGGTGACACCGAACGACCAGACGGGGTGGAGCAACCGATCGGGATGCACGCGCTCGCCTGCGGCCAGTGTGTGGCTCGTGCCGTCTTCGATCTGGGCGGAGCGAACGCTGCTCTGGCGAAACAGCACGCCGTCGGGCTGTTGCTGCGGGCCGTAGTCGTAGTAGTCAAGGATGAAATTGGAGCCGAGGTTGCCGACGTAACTGGAATAGGTCATTGCGATCGGCCCATTCAAGTAATTGATGCGGAACAAGTCGCCCGGGTCGGGCTGGCTCGGGCAGGTGTAGACCTCGATCCGCTGGCGGACAACCGTGGCGTTTTCGGGTTCCCAGGCGGCGAGGTTGAAGTTCAAGGCGTTGTAGAGTTGGCTCTGTTCGAGTTCCGGAAGTATTGCCAGCATCCAACTGGCGTAGCCCGGGAACAGTCAGTGGCCTACGTCCGAGATGAGCCAGCCGGGCGGCAGACACCCGCTGCTCGATTCGTAGTTGTGCAGTGCCACGCCGATCTGGTGCAGGTTGTTGGTGCATTGCGAACGGCGGGCAGCCTCACGAGCCAATTGTGCCGCGGGCATCAACAGTGCGATCAGGATCGCGATGATCGCAATCACGACCAGCAGCTCGACCAGCGAGAACGCGCGACGGTTCATGGCGAGTTTCCCTCCTTCGGCCTTGGGTTCACGACGGCGTCAAACAGTCCGCGCAGGCGGCTGGAGTCCGGTGGAGTTGCCGCGGGGGTTTCGCTGCGCAGCGTGCGGTCGGCTCGTTGAACTTGCGCCTCGAACTCGGCGATCCGAGCCATGTCGAGCGGCGGCGGAGGCGGCACGGCGGGCATGGTCGTTTCATACACCACGGCGACCACTGCCATCACGACATAGCCATGCAGCTTGCCGCAGTGGTCTTGGGCCAGATGAGCGGAACGCTCATCGCTGTACTGACCCAATCGGCCGCGCGCCCGGTTACCGCCTCACCAGTCAGTTCATCCTCAGACATGGCGGGTTGATTGTACTGCGGCGGCACGGAGAAGCAAGTAGTGAGACGACGCCCGAGGTCTGGAGGTCTGACGTCTGGCGTGTGGGGTCTGGGCGTGTGTTCGACACCATGTCTCGTTCGCAGCATTCAGCCCGAAGGGCCGGCACTCGACAGCCCAAGGCAACGCCCTTGGGAAACGGTTCCGGGCCAAACCACCATTTGCCCTGAAGGGCAAGACGTGGTACAAGCGGGCAAATCCGGTCGCGATCGAAGTGAAGGGCGAGTGGATATTCAAGCAACGCCGCCGGCTGTCCCGTTCCTGAAGATCCAGGGTCAACGACCGGGACGACTTGGGCAAGTGCAAGAGCTGTTAACCCGGGCGAACTGGACGTGCAGGTCAGCTCAGTTCAGTCCCCAAACAAGAAGGCGGGCTCCCTGTTCTTCTTTGCCTTCACGAAGTTCAACCGTCCCGACCTAAACGACCAGGTTTCGATGCAGTGATCCGTCGTATACAGTACGTTGGCGCGAGTTCGCACCAGACGCGGGGAAACTTTGACCTCCACAATGCACTGCTGATCCGACACCGACAGTTTCTCAATGATGCCAAACCAACCCGCCACACGCATTTCGGGATCCGCGTAGCACCAGTCGAACATCTTCTTGCGTCCTGGCACCTCGGGATCCTGGTCCCAAAAGGCGGCACAGATGTCTTCTTGAAGGTCAAGCTCATCGCCTACAGCCGTTCGACATGGCGATATCTGCGTGCCGTAGTCTCCCAATAGCTGTTGAGCTCGTATGGCTCTTATTTCCGCCTGAGTCTGCTTAGAAGGGCCGGGCGTCTTGTAAGCACCCTTTGGCGTGTGGCGGTTCGATCCCTGCTGCGCCACCAACGAAGCACCCACGACAAACATCACGAGAAGTGAAACCACGAGGGCAACAACGGTGACGGCCTTTCTACCTTGGAGTCCCGTCATGCTTGACCCGCTCCTTGTCGGTGTACACGCGGCAGAAAGACGCCGTGCAAATCCTCGTAACTGTGCAGTGCCACGCCCGCGTGCAGAGACCTTTGGTGGAGATCCTCCGTTGGGCACCATCGGCCCTGAAACCCAACCGTGTCGTCTGGGTTGCGAGGTGAGGGTCATTCCCTGATCATGACAATACCGTTCGCAACCTTCTGTGAATACTCAGTCGATTCGGCCCGACCAAGTGGGTGTACCCCATGAGCAAGGTCCACGGAGAACCCGACCGATCAAATGACAAGTCCGAGACTGAGTCCAGATGGTTGCACATCCACAGCAGATTCGTGTGCGTAGGTGGCAAGACGTGAAACGAATAGACCGCGCCCAGTGGCCTTGGCCTCACTGAGCCTATATCAGTCGGCAAGGAAGCGCCATGAACTCGCTCGCTGAACGCCGCCGTATGGCTGAGTCCATCAACGCAATCCGCAGGCCGTATCGCCCCATTGATCCTGCCAAATAGACCGTCCGCGAATTCTCCGGGATATTCCGCATCAAGCCCACCAGAGTACATACCTGACCCTATGCACGCGGCATAGTTGGCCACGCCGAATTTTCCGTACTCGCCCGTAGCTGGCGTGGGCGTGACATCACTGGGGCAGAGATACACATCTGGCGAGGTGAATACCACGGTAGTGTTACATGGAGCGCACCACGAACGTGTGAGGTTAGCCGAGTTGTACAGCGCGGATCGTTCGAGGGCTGGAAGTAACGCGATATGTTGATTCCAAGGGGGGCCGTCCATAAAAGATGGGTCGAGCCACCCCGGCGGAAACGCGCCGTTATCTGAGACATACGAATTCAGTGCGATTCCTATTTGTCTCAGTTTGTTGGCGCACGAGGCCCGCCTCGCTGACTCGCGCGCATATTGAACGGCCGGAAGCGCGATTGCCACGAGGATGCCGACAATGGCAATCACTACGATTACTTCCACAAGGGTCAATGCGCGACGGAACATTTGCGTCTTCAACGTAAAGCCAATAGACCGTGATTGATTCAAACAACCCACCTTAGCCTAGACCGGTCCCACTTGATTCGAGAGCAGCTCTACCATCTGGCCGAACTGATTCATGTACAGCAGACGGCCGCGAACGAATATCGGCGCAAAGCTCGGCTGGGTAGCACCCCAACCATTCGGATTGAACACCCAATTCGTAGTCAGTGATTTTGCCCACGGACCCTGCAATCCTTTCCACTCTCCCTGAACCAGCGGCGGACCCATGCCCTGTCCTCTATCGTAATCGCCATCCCACGAAACAATGGGATTAACGCCCCCCTGGCGTTGCGTCCAATCACACCTTATCCATCCCGCACGGATCGCCTCACCCTGAAAAACAGCAGCTACAGCCAGCAGCACAGCACCAACTTTTCTCAGTCGAAACATGAACGTACTCCTCGAAGAAAAGGAACTCAAGCCCCTGAGCACCTCACGACGGCGACGACGCCGAACCGATCGGGGCCGACCCGTTTCACGCGCTGGTCAAACGCGCCGCTCGGTTTGTGCACATGCAACTGACCGCGAGTCAGCTTGCGCGAGCGAGATCGAACCGAAAGAACCTGAGCCATGAGACACCTCCTGGAAAAAAGTAGAATGGGGAGCCATCCCCAATTCCCAAAAAGGTGTCCGGCACAGCGGCTGCAGAGAAGAGAGAAGAAATTTTTCTCTCTAAAACCCACATACCACGGGACAGGTCGGACAGCGAATAAAACGGGACAGGTCGACCTGTCCCGTTTTTGTCCTCCTCAGCAGCGCCACCGACGTCCTGTGCCTGAAGATCCGGGGCTAACTGACCGTGATATCCCGGCAGGTTCGCGAGCTGTGAACCGCAAGCTCAGGTTCTTCAGCCACGTACCTTGAATTCCGCCTCGCCGGCAGATTCTGCCAAACAGCGAGCTCGTATCTGATAGTCGCCGGTCTTCGTCGGTGCCTCAAGTTGGACCTCATAGGATAGCTTGGTTCCGAGCCGGCTCACGTTCTCGCCCTTGACGTTACAGTTGAAGACTATGACCTTCTTTCCCTCCCGAGTGAGTTGCACAACTTCCAAGTAAACCAACCTGAGTTCTTCATAGCCCTCCGACAACTCAAACGAGCCTGTTACCGGCAGACGGTCGCTGACGGAGACCTCTTTCGGAACCGTTAGAACTGCGTTGGTCACAACGAGCGGTGGCGGGGGCGCAGGCGCTCCGCAGCCCACGACGACGATGAACAGTGCGGGGGCCCAACGCACGGTATGCGACCAGAGCATACGTGATGGCAAGAGTGCGGCGATCATTGGATGGTGACAACTATCGCCTCATCTTGAGTTGACCCATCCATGAGCTTTATCGAGACGTCACCCACCGGCCATCCATTCGTTGGTGCTGGCAGTTCGGCGGTCCAGAACCAAGTGGGGTCGACCCCGCCGGAAACACTGCAACTGTCGCTCGATATCTCGAGCTCGGTGGCTACGTCATAGGCGCGTACGACATGAGCTGGAGGTGGTGCAGGTGCATGAATCTCGCCGGAACAAGCGATTTGGGCGGCCGTTGACTGGATTTCCGCGCCATCGATAGGCGAAGTGATGCGACAACCTCCTCTTGGAAAACCGGACGCAACAAGCACCAAAAAGGTCAGTCCCGACAGACTCCAGAGGACTCGTCGTTTCATGGCCGTTCCTTTCAACGTAGGTTCAAGAGACCAACTTGCCGGAACCAGGATCACAATGGGTGCTATTGTTCGTGGCCGCCGCGCGAGCCGAAGGCATTCCAAACTGTCGCATCCACCTGGTCGCTAACGAAGTTGACGCGTCCATCGGCGTACAGCACGTGGACGCCATTCGAATGGCTACTGCTCGGCGTAATCGCACCTGCTCCAAGGTCTCCGTGGTTTATACACGTAGGCTGGTTGGGTGGAAGTACGTGGTTATAGAGCGTACGGGCCAGATTCCCCTCCGTCCAAGGCAACCCCTTATACCACGGGCGTTGGTCTGGACCGGCCACTTCAGCGGTTCGTAGGCACTCGGCCGGAAATACGTCGGGGTCCAGTATTCGAGTGGGCGTGTTGTACACCGTCCTCAGGAGTGCACTTGTACCGTCCGCCACCAGGCTCTCGCTCACTGCTGCGGTGCTCGATAGTCCATCCACGACGTCCCGGGCCGACACGGGCCCGTGCCCTCCGAACACCGGCGAGTAGTTGCGGAACAGCCCGTTGTTGCCCCCACGAAGGGTGCCGGTTCCCACATTTCCCATGTAGTTGGTCCGCCAGAGCCCGTTCTCGACCGGTTTCCAAGAAACTGGATCGGAAGGACACAAGTAGAGAGTCAAACCCGTCTTTCTAACCGTTTCATTCACCGGTGTGCTTTGCACCCAGTCGTAGTTGGCACAGTTGAACAGGCTCTGTTCTTCGACGTACGGAAGCAACGCAACGTGAAAAGAGAAACTACGCACGTTTCCCATCGGAAAGCAGCCGGCGTCGGAAAGATAGTTGTGGATGGCCACGCCAATCTGACGCAGGTTCGACGAACATTGTGATCGCCTTGCCGCCTCGCGGGCGGCGATAACCGCAGGCAATAGCAGGGCCACCAAGAGGCCCACAATCGCGATCACCACGAGCACTTCGATCAGGGAGATTCCCAAACCGGGGGCCCGTGACCACTCTATGTGACCAAGATCACGTCTTGACTTCGGATTCACTTCGATCACGAATCGCACCCTCTACGTTATGTTCACAGGACCGGTGCTGTTTTTCGCGCGCCCCCATTCATTTTTTCACTTTCTTTTCCGCTACGCCCAACCGCGCCCTAGTCGGTCTCCGGCAATTCTGTTCCCCGTTCGCGCATCTTGCGAAGGGCCTTGCCGATCTTTCGGTACACCTGATGCTCGCTAAGCCCAAACCACACCGCAATCTCGGGTACGGTCATGGGCTCCCCAGATGGGCCAAGCCCGTACTTGGCCTCGATGGCTCCACGCGATGTGTCGCTGAGATCCCCGAGAAGTTGATGGAGCAACCCGCCTGGATCGGGAGGGGGACTGGCCCGACCCGGTATGCCTGTCGCCGCCGCGTCACCAAGTGAGGCAATGGCCGTCGGCCAACGATATCCGCGGGATCGCAGATAGTTCACGCAATGATGGAAGGCGACCTGGGCGAGCCACGGGGCCAGAGAACCTCGGGCCGCGTCAAAACGGCCGAGTATCCTCTTGGGCGCCAGCCACACGTCGCTCCAAAAATCGAGAGCCAGGTCCTCGACATCACAAGAGACTCGACAACCAAGACCAGCCAGTGCCCTGACGGCCGCCCGATGGACTGGCTCGGCATACGCGGTTACGAGTCGTTCGAACGCCAGCCGGTCGCCACGCACGCAGGCATCGACTACGCCGGTTTCGTAATCTCGCAGGTCCTGCTCGTCAGTCATGCAAGATCCCTCCCACTTTGGGCGAAGGGCGAAGGGCGAAGGGCGAAGGGCGAAGGGCGAAGGGCGAAGGGCGAAGGGCGAAGGGCGAAGGGCGAAGACTCGCCCCACGTGCGCTTCTACCCCGACCGGAACCCGCTACCCCGACCTTTCGGCTGGGATGCTATCAGGTGAGAAACAATTGTCAAGCGGCTGCCCCGTCGGGCCGGCGGGCGGAGAGAGCAGAGAGGGGCGGCGGACGACGGAAGGCAGAAGACGGAAGGCGACACTCGCGTCTGCCGGCGTCTGCCGTCTCCCGTCTGCCGTTCTCCCGTCTGCCGTCTCTTGTTCGAGCTACTTGACCGGCGAATCGGCTCTAGTGACAATCACTCTCGCCTTGGCCGGATGGGTCGCGACCCGACGGCGCGTTCCTACCTGCATCGCACCACGTTTCAATGAGGACCAATCATGGACACGCTTGATCGCCGCAGTTTCCTTGAGTCGTCGTCTCGTACCGTAGTTTCGATGGCGGCCGCTGGCATCGCCCTGACCGCTCGGCGCAGCCGGGCCGCGGGGCCTAATGACGTGATGCGAGTCGGCGTGGTGGGATTCAACGGGCGCGGCGGCAGTCACATCGAGGCGTTCTTGCCGAGCGGCGGGAAGGGGACCGAGGTCGGCGCCCTGGTGGACATCGACGAGAAGGTGTTGTCCCGTGGCGTCGGCCGTGTGGAAAAAGATCAGAGCCGGCCGCCGGCGGCGTTCACCGACGTGCGCAAGATGCTCGAAGACAAAGCGATCGACGCCGTGTCGATCGCCACGCCGAACCACTGGCACTCGCTGGCGGCGATCTGGGCGGTACAAGCGGGCAAGGACGTGTACGTCGAAAAGCCGCTGTCGCACAACGTGTTCGAGGGTCGCAAACTGGTCGAGGCCGCTCGCAAGTACAAGCGGATCGTGCAGCATGGCACTCAAAGTCGTAGCGCGGGCGGCGTGCGCGAGGCGATCGAGCAACTTCGCGCCGGCGTCATCGGCAAGGTGTACATGGCCAAAGGGCACTGCTTCAAGTGGCGCCCGTCGATCGGCAAGGTCAGCGAGCCGACCCCTGTGCCGGCGGGCGTCGACTACGACCTGTGGTGCGGTCCGGCGCCGATGAAGCCGATCCGCCGCAAGCGGTTCCATTACGACTGGCACTGGCAGTGGGATTTCGGCAACGGCGACATCGGCAACCAGGGCGTCCACGAGATGGACATCGCGCGCTGGGGGCTGGGCGTCGGTCTGCCCAAGGCCGTGTTCAGCGACGGCGGCCGGTTTGGCTACGTCGACGACGGCGAAACGCCCAACACACAGCACGCGATCTTTGAATACGACGAGGGCGTGTTGCAATTCGAGGTTCGCGGCCTGCCCACGAACGACGAACGCGAGGTTTTAGTTGGCAACATCTTCTACGGCTCAGAGGGCTACATGGTCGTGAACCGGGGCAAGTGGCAGACCTTCATGGGCCAGGCCGGCAAGCCCGGCCCGAGCGGTCCGACCAAGGAAGCTCGCGGCATGGATCACTTCTTGAACTTCGTCGAGGCCGTGAAGTCGCGCGACGCAGCCACGCTGAACGCGCCGGTGGAGGAGGGCCATCTGTCGTCGGCGCTCTGCCACCTCGCCAACGTCTCGTACCGCCTCGGCCGCAAACTGCACTTCGACCCGAAGTCCGAGAAGTTCGTCGGCGACAAGGACGCCGACGCGCTACTAACCCGCGAGTATCGCAAGCCGTACGTGGTGCCGGAAGTGGTCTAGCTCTTCGCGCGGCGGTGGGCCTATCCCACCAAACACGGTTTTTCGGTGGGGTCGCCAGTACTCATGCACAAGGCCAAGATATTTGGGATCGGTCTAAGTCGGACCGCGACGCGAACTCTGGCGGCCGCCTTGAATCTCTTGGGGATTCGCACCAAGTGGTTTCCGGCAGACCCGACGACGTATTCCGAACTGATAAGCGGACAGTTCAGCCTGACGATACTACGGCATTATGATGCGTTGACGGACACTCCTGTCGTGCCGTACTACCCTCAGTTCGACGCGATCTATCCCGGCAGCAAGTTCATTCTGACGGTGCGCGAGAAAGAATCGTGGCTTCGGTCGGCTGAAAAGCACTGGACTCAGTTCGACTTTCGTGGCGCCGAACCTCCACAGGCGCCCTTCTGGCGAAAGTTCGGTGAGTTCATCGACTGCTGCGTGTATGGGTGTCATGCGTTCCAGCGCGAGCGATTCTCGTATGTTTACGACACACATATCGAGAACGTGCGACGTTACTTTCAAGACCGCCCGGGCGATCTGCTCGTCATGAACATCTGTGCCGGCGAGGGCTGGGAGGTCCTATGCCCATTTCTTGGCCGCGAACCGCCTGACATTCTATTCCCCAAAGTGGACAGCTTCAATTCTCCGTTGCTGCGATAGTTCAATCGTCCGGCCTGTATCGTCGTAGAAAAGCGTACTTGTCTTTCTCCGCCGCGACCAGATCGAGCGCGCCTGGCGGCCACTGTACCTCCAGCCGGCTGCGATGTGGCAATCGGTAGACGATGTCGGCGCAGGCGTCGAGATACGGTAGCGTCGCCGAAACGCCGACGAAATCGCACAACCTGCCCAGCCAGTATCTTGGGTCTCCAACGAAGTCCTCGTGGTACAGGTCGAACACTTGATCGCCCAGTTGTTCACGGATCTTTCGGTTCGTGTCGCACATGAAAAAGTACTGCTCGATGGCCCTGCGAAGGTCGTGCGTCTGCCGCAAGGCAATCGTTGCAATGTTGTCGAAAGGGGTTGCGAATCACGTGTATCATATGAAACGGTGCTGAAGTGGAATCGTTCGGCAAAGCCGCTCGATGAGTTCCCAGTTGCGGCCGATCCGAACGGTGGTGCGACCACCTTTGTTGTCGCCGATGACGTTTAGTTCGCTGTAGCGGCCTTGCCACTGATCTCGAACCGCATAGCAATACTTGCCCCACGTGCGTCCGGCGTTGGTGAACTGCCGCGAGTTTTCCAGAAGCAGGTAGTACAACTGCATGGCGGAAAACCCGGCTTCAACAAAGCGTACGGTGTCGAGTTCGTGAGCAAGGACGGCGTTCGGATGGGCGTCGAGAAGGCTGCCGAGGATGCTGTGGCCGCTGCGCGGGTAGCCAATGAAGGTGCAATAGGTCTTGAGGGAATGAAGGTTCTCGCGAAGGGCTTCCGACTCTCGCAGCGACACACTATTTAGGGCATGCACCTCGGCGTCGGTGGCGCCAAGAGGTGGTATCTCGCGACGGCACCGCTCTTCCAAGGAGAGTGCCTCTACGTTCTTGAGGTCTCGCATTGCCGTACGCCCCGAGCCGACCGGTATGTCATCAACCACTGTTGACCCGGCGAGGTTTGGCCACAACAATTCGACTCGCTACACGGCAAATATGGCCGCGTGCAAACCGAGTGGCAAGGGGAAGATCGCGTGGCAAACGTGCTGATGGGGTGGGAACTAGGGGCGGGCCTCGGTCACGTGCAGCCGCTGCTGCGCGTCGCGAATGAGCTTGCGGCGCACGGTCACCGGCCGGTATTTGCCGTGAAGAACCTGCTTGAAGCGGCGCCACTGCTCGGCGACACCCAGTTTCCCGTCTTGCAATCTCCAACGTGGCCCGCGCGACCGACGCCGGCCGACCGGCAGTTTCGCGCGGCGAGCTACGCTGACATCTCGCGATTCGCGGATTCACCGACCCCGACGACCTGACCCCTATCGTGTGCGGCTGGCAGGGCGTGATCGATGTGGTTCGCCCGGCATTGATCGTGTGCGACCACAGCCCAACGCTGTGTCTTGCCGCCTATCGAACGGTACCCGTGGTAATGATTGGGTCCGGTTTCACCGTACCGGCCACTGACGGGCCGGAGTTCCCGGCGTTGCTTCGTAACGTTCGCGCCCAGTCGCCGCAGGAACAGATTCTATCTGTGGTGCGCGAGGTCCAGCGGCGGCGCAACCGGCCGGCGCCAAACACCTTGCCGGGTCTTTTGGCTGACGCCCGAGGCTTTGCTTGTACTTTTCCAGAGCTCGATCCATACAACGCCGTCCGGCGCGATTCGGCGGTCGGACCAATCACTTGGATGCCAGCCGCTGAGACGCTACCGACTCGCCCGTCGTTGTTCGCATACTTGGCCGGCGAGCATCGGCCAGCCGAGCAGATACTCTCTCTCTTGCCCAAGTTGCAAGTTGCCGGATCGGTGTATGTCCGCGGCGCATCACAGCAACTTCAAAAGAATCTGCGGGCGATGGGCCTTGAGGTACATGCCACGCCGGCCCCGCTGCACGAGGTGCTGCCGCGAGTCTCGGCCGTCTTGCACCACGGCGGTCTTCTGACTTGCCAGGACGCACTGACAACCGGTCGGCCGCAGTTGCTGTTGCCGCGCTATTTGGAACAGCAACTGAATGCGCAGGCGTTGCAGCGCATGGGGGTCGGGATCTCGCTGTCCGGCCGCGTCACCGTGCAAGCCATCAGCCAAGCGGTGCACCAGGTCGTCGCTGATCCCCGCTTTGCGAAACAGGCGGTCTACTGGGCCAAGACGCTTCACGGTCGCGGTCTGGCCAGCCCATTGTCTGCCATCGTGCAGCACTGTCTCGCGGTCTTGGGCGCCGGGTGATGCGGCCAAAGCGTGCGACACTGCCAAAAAACGAACCAACCACGGGCGAATCCGTGGTTGGTCGTTTAGCGGGTTACCGAGTGTCAAGCAGCTAGCGGGTTACCTACCTCCCAGGCGTCCGTTTCGACCGGGCTTCTTTGGCTTGGTCGCCAACACTTCATCCACGGCAGACGCCAACGTGCCGGGTGGCACAAAGGTGTCGGGCAGGAGGTCCGTGAATGGAGTGCCCGTGATCGGTGGGCGAGGCGTCGTGCCCGCGGTCTTGCCGAGCAGTTGCGTGGCCTCGGTCGTCCCGACTAGACGAATCAGCCGAAGGTCGCCGTTCTGCTCGAAGAATGCCTCAATGGCGCCAGCCGGCGGCGCTGACTTCAATGACACCGACGACTTGTCTGCGGTCGAGTCGACGAACGATATCTCCTTGCCGCGTGCAAACACGTCGAAGAAGCTGTCCACGGCATCCTGTACGCCGTCTGCGTCGCCGTCGAGCTTATTGCCCGCACGATCGGTGATTGAATCTGAGACGGTGAGCGAGGCCCGCTTGTTGGCGCCGATTCCCGTCTTGGCCAACGTCACCCGAACATGCGTATCATCATCAAGAGCCACATTGTCGACAGCGGCCTGCTTGTTCTTGGCCACGTCGCCCACAACCTGATAGTGGCCCGGAACTCCCGCTGTGGCGGCGTCTACCGCTTCACTGAAGGCGACCACGATTGCCTGAATGCCTCCCTTGGCGCTCGGGATAAACTCCAGTCCCGTGACCGTCGGCCGTTGGATATCCCGCACAGTGACATGGAATGAACCAGCCGCACTATTGCCATGAGAGTCTGTAGCCGTGCAGTTCACCGTCGTGACACCGAACGGGAACAGTGAACCGCTCGGCGGTAGACAGGCGACGACCGGAGCGGTCCACGGCGATCACGACAGCCGGGCCAGGGTCGCGCACGCCATCGGCGTCGATGTCTTCGAACTTGGTGCCATGTATCGATCCGCCGATCGCCTGGTTGCCGAAATCCTGGCCTTCCACCGTGCTGCCCGCAGCCAATTCAACGGCATGGGCGAAGTCGTCGGTGGTAGTCGGGAAGGTCTGCACAAAGCCGTCGGGCGTCAGCTCGCGAACCACATAGTTGCCCGCCGGCAACCCATCGAACCAGTACATACCGGTCTCATCCGCGGCTGTGAGCGGATCATCGAACATCGTCACGGTCAACGGCTCGCCCGGGTTCAACTCGTCGCCTGCGTCGTGCGAGCCGTTGTTGTTCAGGTCGAGGTAGACCTGAACGCCAGGAATGCCCGGTTCCTGGACAGGTACAGCGTGGTCAATGTATCCAATGTCACACCAAGGGCTGCTTCATAGTTGGTCAAGGCGCCAACGCCGAACGCGCCGGAAACGATCGAACGCAGAACCTCTTCGACATCCAGCACGCCATCCGAATCAGCGTCCTGGCCGGCCGGCAGCGACAGGTCCAATTCCGGCGTGGTCGGGTCCATGTCGACGGCACCGCCGTAATCTCCAAACACCGTAATCGCGACGCGGCTGGTTGTACCGAATCCGCGATCGACGAGTTCCTGATTGAGCGCGATGAAGCCGGCAAGTTCCGCGTCCAGAATGGTATCAGGCGTCCCATTGCCGTTAACGTCGCCGACGGGTGTGCCGACGAAGGCGCTATCGGTGCTGCCGGACACGTCCACGACGAACACCACGGTCGGTTCATCGCCGCGTACGAGCACCTTGTCCTGAATCCCGTTTCCGTTGAGGTCGTTGAACTTGACGCCGTGAATTTCGCCCAGCAACTCGATGTTGCCAAAGTCGAGGTCTTCGACGACGTCGCCCGCCGCCAGATGGACGCTGTAACCCAGGCAACCGATGGCGCCGCCGTAGTCGCCGATATCACCGAAGCCGCCGTACTCACCAAAGCCGCCGTACTCATCGCAGAAGTTAGTGACTCCGCCGCCGTAGTCTCCGAATCCGCCGTACTCGTCCGGGGCCGTCTGGGCGAATCCATCGGGCAGGACTTCGACGACGTGGTAGACGTCAGGATAAAGGTCGGTGAACTCTGCGGCAGGCGCGTTGCCGAAGTCCACGTCGTACACTGCCGTGCCGTCGGGCACGTCCACCACATGCCCCACCCCGCCACCGTATTCGTCGACCGAAACGGAACCGCCGTAGTCGTCAGCCGATGGGAAAGTCTGGACCAAGCCGTTGGGAACGATCTCACGGACCACGTACGTGCCAGGGTCGACCATGAACCAATACGCGCCGGTCTCATCGAAGGCGGAATCTGTAGTAGTCGTCGGCGCGCCGTTGTTGCCGCACCCGCTCGAACCATCACCCAGCCGCTGGTGCTGTCCATCGTCGTTTGTCGTTTGCACGGGTGTATACCCGTAATTGCATTCGGCGCTCGCTTAACCCACAGCCGCAGGCGAGGTCGGCATCGTGCGAATTGCACGGATCAAACACGACCTCGCCTGCGGCTGCGGGTTAAACGAGCGAAGCGCAGCTACGGAAATACACCCTTTGCGCCCTGCACACTCGCTGAGCCGGTCGCTCGCTTGTATACTGTCGGGCCGCCGATGGGCTGGCTCACCAGATCACTTGGAGATTCGCAAACATGAGCAACAAGAAAGTCAACGTCGCAATCGTCGGGCTTGGGTTCGGGGCCGAGTTTATCCCCATCTATCAGAAACACCCCAACGCGAACATGTACGCGATCTGCCAGCGATCGGCCGACAAGATGAACAAGGTCGGCGATCACTTCGGCATTGAAAAACGCTACACCAACTACGACGACGTGCTGAAGGATCCCAGCGTCGACTTCGTACACATCAACTCGCCGATCCCCGACCACGCACCGATGTCCGCCGCGGCGCTCAAAGCCGGCAAGCACGTGATGTGTACCGTGCCGATGGCCACGACCGTCGAAGAGTGCAAAGAGATTTGCGACCTCGTCAAAAAGACCGGCCTCAAGTACATGATGGCCGAGACCGTCGTGTACAGCCGCGAGTTCCTGTTCGTCAAAGAAATGTACACCAAGGGCGAGCTGGGCAAGATTCAGCACATGGCCGCATCGCACCCGCAAGACATGGACGGCTGGCCGGCGTACTGGGAGCGGATGATCCCGATGCACTACGCGACGCATGTCGTCAGTCCGTGCCTGGGCCTGGTGAACGGCCGGGCCGAATACGTCAGTTGTTTCGGGTCGGGCACGGTGCGCGAGGACATCCAGAAAAAGTCGGGCAACAAGTTCGCTGTCGAGAGTTGCCACATCAAGATCAAGGACTCGGACATCGCCTGTCACATCTGGCGGTTCCTGTACGATACGGCCCGTCAGTACCGCGAGAGCTTCGACGTGTACGGCACCAAGAAGAGTTTCGAGTGGACGCTGGTCGAGCATGAGCCGCACATCATTCACACAGCCAAGAAGCCGGAGCCGGAGATTCCGTCGAAGGTCCAGTCGCCCGACTACGCACACCTGCTGCCCGAGCCGATTCGGCAGTTCACGCGGACCATTCAAGACGCCGACCACCTGTCGTTCATTCAGGGCGGCGGTCACGGCGGATCGCACCCGCACTTGGTGAACGAGTTCGTCAGCGCCCTGGTCGGCAACCGCGACCCATGGCCGAACGCCGTGCAGTCGGCAAACTGGACGTGCGTGGGCATCTGCGCCCACCAGTCGGCTCTGAAGGGCGGCGAAATCGTGCGCCTGCCGGAGTTCACTCTGCAGTGATTCCCTGCCGGCAATCTCATGGTTCGGCTCGGCCGCTTTGACTCCAGAGGTAATCCAATTCCTCGCGCACACCAAGCCGCCGCGCCCATTCATTGAGATAGTCGTGGTCGAGCTGCGCTCGGTTCCGCGCGAAGATCGGGATTGCGTCGTCGAAATCGCGGGGGCGACCTGCCTTGAGTTTCTGAAGGATCAAGTCCTCGGGCGCGACGACCCAGATGGTACCGGTCTCTATCACGTGCTGACGACGGCGGTCGGCGGCGGACCGGTCCTGATCGTCGCGCGGCAGCATCATATCGACAGGGACGCCCGAGCGGACCAATCGGACGTGCGTGTCGCGCAACCCCGGATTGTACAGCGACCACTGTTCGTCGATCGAAAAACCTTCACGTTGCGCTTCATCACGAAGGCGATCGAGGGTCTGGCTGTCCCCTGCAACCAATAGGTCGACGTCGTCGGTCGCTCGCAATCGGCCATAGAACCCGAGCGACATCGCTCCCATCAGCGCGTAAGGAAGGTTCAGTCGCTCCAGCAAGCCAATGGCGGCTTCCAGGGTTGCCCGAACAGTTGCGCTGGTCATTCCTTCACCGTGACTCGCACCGTTCGCCATGACGTGGCCATGCGTCGCTCGACTTGCTCCATCTCAATGCGAAATCGGGAGACCCGTCGGTCCAGTTCCTCGTCGGATGGATTATCCGATCCCGCCAGATACCGACGCAGCATGTCAATGGACATCGCCGAAAGTTCGCAGGCAAGCCGGAAGTCGCCGTCGAACCGTTCTCCCCGCAACGAGTCGAACGCCCGGCGGACCGCACGTTTCCAGAGCAGTTCACTGGCCATTGGTTCCTCTCTAAGAGTTGCACGAATTGTTGCCGCAAGTGGCCGCCAAAACAAGTTCCCGCACTTGGCGCACGCGCCGACTTCTCGCAAGATGCGTGCATGCACGACCAGTTGACCACGCCGCCGCCACCTAACTCGCCGATCGCGCCGCTGGCCTTGGCGACGTTGTTCATCGGCCCGCTGCGCATCGACCCGCCGGTGCTCGCCGCGCCGATGGCGGGCTACACCAGCTATGCGTTTCGGCAGATCGTGCGGCAGTTCGGCGGCGTGGGGCTGCAGGCGACCGAGATGGTGAACGCACGCGCGTTCGTCTGGCTGGACGAACACGATTGCGAACACCCCGAGCGATTGTGGGGCGTGAAAGACGAGCCGCGGCCGATCGCCGTGCAGATGTGGGACAACGACCCCGACACGCTGGCCAAGGTGGGCGAGCGCCTGGCCCATGAGTATCGCGTGAGCGTCGTCGACATCAACTTTGGTTGCCCGGTGAAGAAGTTGACCGAACGGGCGCACAGCGGATCGTACCTGCTGAGGTTTCCCGACCGGATGGGGCGGATCATCGAGCGTGTCGTCGCCGCGTGCCGGCCGACGCCGGTCACCGCCAAGATCAGGCTCGGTTGCACCCGCGACCAGATGAATGCGATCGACGTGGCGCAGGTGGTGGAGTCGGCCGGCGCAGCCGCACTCACCGTACACGGCCGCACGGCCCAGGACTATTTCGGCGGGCATGCCGACTGGGACCGCATCGCCGCGATCAAGCCGCACCTCAAACGGATGCCGCTCATCGGCAACGGCGATCTCGATTCGCCCGCCAAGGTGATCGCCGCGTTTCGCCGCTACGGCGTCGACGGCGTGATGATCGCGCGCGCGGCGATCGGCCGGCCCTGGCTGTTTCGCCAGATCGAGGCCGCCCTGCGCGGTGAGCCGGTGCCGCCCGATCCGACGTTCGACCAGCAGCGGCAACTGATGCTGCACCACTACGATCTGATTTGCCAAAGATTCGACGAACGCAGCGGTACGCTGTTGATGAAAAAGTACGCCTGCCACTATGCCAGCGGCAAGCGCGGCGCGACGACCTTCCGTGCACGGGTCACCAAGGTCTCGACGCGCCAGCAGTTTCTCGACGTCGTCGACGACTACTTTCCGCGGGACGACGAGGCGGCGGTGCGAGCGGCGCCCACAGACTGCACGGTTCGGGTATTCCATCCGACGCCTGTTACACCTTAAACTGTCTCGCGCAAGTAGTCGGGAATCGTGGCCCTCACGCGCCCCCGGACGCCGTGGTGCCGGCGGTGCGTGACGGCGGCTTGGTTTTTTACTGTTCGTGGAGAGATCCATGCGTAATCTCAGCCGTGCCGTTACTGTCACGACACTATTGCTCTTGGGCGGTGCGACGTTGGCCTGGTCGGGCGCCGAGGACCCCGGCGAGCAGACGCCGATCCGCATCCTATTCCTTGGCGACAACGGCCACCACCGGCCGGCCGCCCGGTTCAAGCAGATCGAGCCTGTGCTGGCCGAGCGCGGCATCAAGCTGACTTACACCGATCGCGTCGCCGACTTGAACGCAAAGACGCTCGGCGAATACGACGGACTGGTCGTGTACGCCAATCACACCACAATGTCGGCCGAGCAGGAAGCGGCGCTGGTTGAGTTCGTCGAGGGCGGCAAGGGATTCGTCCCGTTGCACTGTGCGTCCGCATGTTTCGGATCGAGCACAAGGTATGTGTCTCTTGTCGGCGGCCGGTTCTCGAAGCACGGGTTCCGCAAGTTCCAAACTCGGATCATCGACGCACAGCATCCCGCCGTGCGCGGACTCAGCGGATTCGAGGTCACAGACGAGGATTACACGCACTCCGATGTCGCCGCCGACATTCAGGCGGTGATGGTACGCGACGAGGCGGGCGGCTATGAGCCGAGTTGCTGGGTACGTCAGCAAGGCAAAGGCCGCGTCTTCTACACTGCGCTCGGCCACGATGAAAAAACTTTCGGGCAACCGCAGTTTCACAAGCTCGTCGAGAATGGCATCCGCTGGGCGACCGGCCGCCTGACCGACGACCTGCCGCCACTCGAATACGTCGACGCCGGCGCGCCGATTCCTCACTACACCCCCGGCCAGAAGTGGGGCACACAGGGCGAGAACCTGAACAAGATCGCCAAGCCGCTGCCGCCCGAACTATCCATCAAACATATGCACATGCCGGAAGGGTTCCGCGCGGAACTGTTCGCCGCCGAACCGGACATCAAGAAGCCGATGGCCGGTTCATGGGACGAACGCGGACGTCTCTGGATCATCGAGAGCGTCGACTACCCGAACAAGCTGCTCGACGACCCGCACCAAAACGGCAACGACCAGATCAAGATTTGCGAAGACACCAACCAAGACGGCCGCGCCGACAAGTTCACCGTGTTCGCCGACAAGCTGAACATCCCGACCGCGATCGTGAACACGCACGGCGGAGTCGTGGTCGCGTGCGCCCCGCACCTCCTGTTCCTCAAGGACACCGACGGCGACGACCGGGCCGACGTGCGCGAGATCATCCTCACCGGCTTCGGCCGCGGCGACACGCACGCCGTCACCTCGAACCTGCGCTACGGCCTCGACAACTGGATTTGGGGCGTGTGCGGCTACTCCGGCGGCAAAGTGAAAGTGACGCGGCCGGCCTCCGCCGTCACGACTGCTCCCTCTCCCCGTCTGCGGGGAGAGGGCCGGGGTGAGGGGTCTGGGGAGCAAGCAAAAAAACTAGTGAACTCGAACAACGTGCCGACTACCCCTCACCCCAACCCTCTCCCCGCAGACGGGGAGAGGGAGGAAGAGATTTCGTTCCGCCAGTGCATCTTTCGCTTCAAACTAAACGGTGGGTCGACCGAGGTTTCTTCCGGGACAAGAAGGACGGAAGAGACGCAAGTGACGAAATCTGGCAATCAGCAATCAGCAATTAGCAATCAGCAATCTCTCCCCCGCGTCACCGCCTTCGAGGTCATCACCCCCACCTCGAACAACACCTGGGGCCTCGGCTTCAGCGAGACCGGCGACGTGTTCTGCTCGACGGCGAACAACCAGCATCTCGTCCACATGGCGATCCCGAACCGCTACTTCGAGATGGTCCGCGGCTGGCACGGCGTCGGCAGCGCCGGAATCCAGGACCACAATAAGGTACACCCGATCGTCGGCGACTTCCGTCAGATGGACTGGCACGGCGGGTTCACGGCCGCGGCCGGCTGCGAGGTGTACACAGCCCGCAGCTTCCCGCCGGAATATTGGAACCGCGCCGTGTTCGTCTGCGAGCCGACCGCGCGGCTGGTGCACATCGACTGGCTCGTGCCGAACGGTTCCGGCTTCATCGCCCGCGACGGCTGGAACCTCGTGGCCTCGACCGACCCGTGGTTCGGCCCGGTCGATGCCAAGGTCGGTCCGGACGGCGCCGTCTGGATCCTCGACTGGTACAACTACATCATTCAGCACAACCCCACGCCCGCCGGCTTCAAGACCGGCCGCGGCAACGCCTACGAAACTCCACTCCGCGACCAAACGCACGGGCGGATTTATCGCGTCGTGCACGACGCGGAGAAATCGTCCAGCGTTGGGGTGGCTGGGGTCGATTCTTCGAGCACCCAGGCTGCGGGCGACAAAGCGACTCCCAAGGAAGTCGTAGTGCAGGCGGATCGCCTGCGGTTTCCTTTGACGACATTGCAGGCGGGCCGCCTGCACTACGCTAACGAAAAGGCTGGGGGCTCGAAGACTCGACCCCAGCCGCCCATTCGACTCGACCGCGCGACGCCGGAGCAACTTCTTGCCGCCTTTTCGGACAAGAACATGTGGGTGCGCCTGACTGCGCAACGGTTGCTCGTCGAAAGCAAGCGGAAAGAACTGGCGCCGCAGCTCCACGAGACTCTGATGAGCTACGTGAGAGACAAGGTGGGTCGAAAGGCCGATGGGCTTCCGACAGCGATTGAACTCTCGGCACTTCACGCCCATCAGACTGAGGAGGGCCTCGCCGAGACACCGCGACTCAACGGCATACTTTTACCGCCGCAGCGGGACCGTTACGTGGCTGGTCATCCGAAGGAGCGATTGGCAATGCTCCTGTTCAGCGCGAATTCAGAACCGTCCACGGTTTCAGGTGAGAACGCCGCGAGGTTCCTTTCGGAACCACAGAGTGCTTCTGATCCGTGGATCCCATTGGCCGCCATTGTTGCGGGCGCCAAGAGTGACGTGGGATTTCTTTCCGCGGCTGCGCTGAATTTGAAGTCGGATGTAGCGTCAACGAAACGAGTCACCGACGCCGTACGCACCGTTGCCGAAAACTTCGCACGTCGCAAACCTGATGACGAGGATATCGGCGTCGTGATTCGTTCACTGAGCGCTTCGGAAGTTCCGATCGTTGCCGATGCGGCAGTCGCTGGACTCGCTGCCGGTTGGTCATCGGAGCACAGGTCGAAACTTGACGAGGACGCCAATGACGCGCTAGACGCGATGGTCGGCAAGCTATCACCTCAGGGACAACTCGCGCTCGCGAAGCTTGCCGGTCGGATGGGAATTCGCGGCAAGTTCGAGGCGTCGGCGGCTGGAATCAGAAAGACGATGCTGACGCGGATCGGCGATACAAAACTCGCAGACGAGTCGCGTGTTGCCGCCGCGCGGCAACTGGTTGCCGTCGGTAGCGACGATGAGTCGATGAAATCGCTGCTCGATCTCGTCACGCCCGCGGCGAGTCCCGCGCTGTCCGGCGGCATCATCGAAGCGCTCGGCGAAAGCGGCTCGGACGAAGTCGGCGCGGCGATCCTCGAGCGCTGGCCGTCGCTGACTCCCGCGACGCGACGGGCGGCCCTGGCGGCACTCGTGAAGCGGCCGGCGTGGTCGAAGGCGCTGCTCGATGCGATTGAAGCGGGCAAGGTCGATTCGACCGATCTGGCGTCGGACCAGGCGACGACGCTGGCCGGGCATCCCAACAAGGCGATCGCGGAGCGGGCGAAGACGGTGCTCGCGCGCAAGGGACGCCTGCCGAACCCGGACCGGCAGAAGGTGATGGAGGAGTTCGAGCCGATCACGAAGGAAACAGGCGACGTGGCCGCGGGCAAGGCGGCGTTCACCAAACATTGTGCCAAGTGCCACACGCATTCGGGCGAAGGGTCGAAAGTCGGCCCGGACCTCACCGGCATGGCCGTACACCCGAAGATCGAACTCCTAACGAACATCCTCGACCCCAGCCGCTCGGTCGAGGGCAACTACCGCGCGTACCTGGTTGCCACCAAAGACGGCCGCGTGCTCACCGGCCTCTTGGCCTCGGAAACAAAGACCGCGCTCGAACTGTTCGACCCCGAGGGCAAGAAGCAGATCGTACTGCGCGAGGACGTCGAGGAGTTGCTCGAATCGCCGAAATCGCTCATGCCCGAGGGGTTCGAGAAACAGATCACTCGCGAGGAACTCGTGAACCTGCTGGAGTTTCTCGCCGCCCGCGGCAAGTATCTGCCGCTCGACCTCGCCAAGGTCGCCACGGTCGTCAGCACGCGCGGCATGTTCATCAACGAAGACTCCGACGTCGAGCGACTCATCTTCCGCGACTGGTCGCCAAAGACGGTCGAGGGCGTGCCGTTCGTGCTGGTCGATCCGCAGGGCGACCGCGTGAAGAACGCCGTTCTGCTCAACGGTCCACAGGGCGCGCTGCCCCCCAAGATGCCCAGGTCGGTGACGCTGCCGTGCAACGCGCCGGCGCGAGCGATTCACTTGCTCTCGGGCGTGGGCGGCTGGGCGTTCCCGTTCAATCGCGACGAGACCGTGTCGATGATCGTGCGCTTGCACTACGCCGACGGCGCGACCGAAGACCACGAACTGAAGAACGGCGTCCACTTCGCCGACTACATTCGCGTCGTCGATGTGCCGCAGTCGAAGCTCGCGTTCCGCCTGCGCGGCCAGCAGATTCGCTACCTCGCCGTTCAACCGAAGCGCACCGACACGATCGAACGGATCGAGTTGGTGAAGGGCCCCGACGCCACGGCCCCCGTCGTGATGGCCGTGACGGTCGAGACGCAGTAGGTTCGCAGCGGCCCGCCCCGACCGAAATCGTGCAGGACCCAGATGCTCTCGCAAACCCTGATCTTGCTGTCCGCAATCGGAATCAGTCCTGCGTCAGCCGACGAGTGGACGCCGGCCGCCGGGCGACTCATGACGCGATGGGCCAAAGACGTATCGCCCGACCGCGTGCATCCCGAATACCCGCGGCCGCAGATGGTTCGAGACCGATGGGTTAACCTGAACGGACTGTGGCAATACGCCATTCGACCCAAGGACCAGCCGCGGCCCGAGCGATTCGACGGCAAGATACTCGTGCCGTTCCCGGTTGAGGCCGCGCTGTCGGGCGTCATGAAACAGGTTGGGCCGGACAACCGGCTGTGGTATCGCCGAACGTTCGCGCCGCCCCAACTGCAAGGCGCACGACTGCTGTTGCACTTCGGCGCCGTCGATTGGGACACAACTGTTTGGGTGAACGGCAAGCAAGTGGGCTCGCACCGCGGCGGCTACGACCCGTTCACTTTCGACATCACCGATGCGCTCGCCTCTGCGGGCGACCAGGAGTTAGTCGTGAGCGTCTGGGACCCGACCACCGCCGGCTACCAACCGATCGGTAAACAACACCTGAACCCGCATGGCATCTGGTACACGCCCACCACCGGTATCTGGCAGACCGCGTGGCTCGAGCCGGTGCCCGAGTCGCGGATCGCGTCTCTCACGATCACTCCCGACCTCGACGCGAAGTTGGTGCGCGTCGCCGTGCAAGTCGCCGGACCACGGGCAGGACTTTCGCCAAGTGTGTGGGTTGAAGCGAATGACAAGGCCACGGGGGTAGAGCTGATTCCCGACGGTTCGATCGACGAAGTCGAGGACCTGGCCGTCGAGGTTCCGATCGTGCGGCCATGGTCGCCCGCCGACCCGTTCCTCTACGACCTCCGCGTGGAACTCAGCCGCGATGACAAGGTGGTCGATTCCGTGCGGAGCTACTTCGGCCTGCGCAAGATCTCACTCGGCAAAGACGAAGCGGGAGTGACTCGCATCCTGCTCAACAACAAGCCGCTCTTCCAGTACGGGCCGCTCGATCAAGGCTTTTGGCCGGATGGACTCTACACCGCGCCGACCGACGAAGCGCTCCGTTACGACATCGAGCAAACCAGAAAACTGGGCTTCAACATGATTCGCAAGCATGTGAAGGTCGAGCCGGCTCGGTGGTACTATCACTGCGACAAGCTGGGGATGCTCGTGTGGCAGGACATGCCCAGCGGCGACAAACACGCGAAGTGGGACCCGTTCGGCCGGCACGACAACACCGAGACAACTCGCTTGCCGGAATCGGCCGACAACTTCAACCGCGAGTGGCAGGCGATCATCGATTCGCTGCGGAATCATCCCAGCATCGTGATGTGGGTGCCGTTCAACGAAGGCTGGGGGCAGGCCAACACGGTCGCCGTCACGAAGTGGACCAAAGAGCACGATCCGACCCGGCTCGTGAACTGCGCGTCGGGCGGCAATGACTTCCCGGTCGGCGACGTCATCGACGTGCATCGCTACCCCGGCCCGTTCGCCCCGAAACCGACCGCCGACCGGGCCGCCGTGCTCGGTGAGTTCGGCGGCCTCGGCCTGCCGATCAAGGGACACACCTGGCAAGACGAAAAGAACTGGGGCTATCGCTCCTTCACGAAGAGCGAGGACTTGCAGCGAGCCTACGTCGGGTTGCTCGGCGCGCTGCGGCCCATGATCGGTCAAGGAGTCAGCGCGGCCGTGTACACGCAAACGACCGACGTCGAAATCGAAGTCAACGGCCTGATGACCTACGACCGAACCGTGTTGAAGATGGACGCCGATGTGATCGCCAAGGCCGCTCGCAAGCTCTACCTGCCGCCGCCGAAGGTTACGACGCTTGTCCCGACGTCGGAGCACACCGCTCAGACGTGGCGATACACGGCCGACAAACCAGCCGACGGCTGGCAGAAGTCCGACTTCGACGATTCGTCGTGGAAGTCCGGCCCCGGCGGTTTCGGCGAACCGTCAACACCCGGCAGCGTCGTGAAGACGCCTTGGAAGACGAACGACATCTGGCTGCGTCGCGAGTTCGACATTGCCGGCGATGGTAAGCCATTCATGGCGGTCCACGAACTCGCATTGCGAATCCATCACGACGAAGACGCCGAAGTGTTTTTGAACGGCGAGTTGATCGCACAAGTCACCGGCTACACGACGCAGTACGTCGAAGTGCCGCTCGATGAGGCCGCTCGCAAGACGCTCAAAGCCGGCAAGAACACGCTCGCCGTCCACTGCCATCAAACCGGCGGCGGGCAGTACATCGACCTCGGCATCGTCGACCTTTCGGAGGCCGCCACCGACTCCAAGTAACCAGCCAAGTACGCCCGGCAGGAGTCGAACCTGCAACCGGCGGATTAGAAATCCGCTGCTCTATCCGGTTGAGCTACGGGCGCGCGTCGATCCATTCTTACCAATGGCTCGCCTTGCCGACAATTCACGTT
>Ga0185317_100028_pt1 | contig 68872 bp, 52 predicted proteins | sample DevilsHole_FD_128020 | JGI IMG/M metagenome (GOLD analysis project Ga0185317, IMG submission 128020) | Groundwater microbial communities from Devils Hole, Nevada to study Microbial Dark Matter (Phase II) - Devils Hole (SPADES assembly)... | ecosystem: Environmental > Aquatic > Deep subsurface >...
CAAGGAAGTCGTAGTGCAGGCGGCTCGCCTGCGGCTTCCCTTGACGACATTGCAGGCGGGCCGCCTGCACTACGCTCCCAAGGAAGTCGTAGTGCAGGCGGCTCGCCTGCGGCTTCCCTTGACGACATTGCAGGCGGGCCGCCTGCACTACGCTCCCAAGGAAGTCGTAGTGCAGGCGGCTCGCCTGCGGCTTCCCTTGACGACATTGCAGGCGGGCCGCCTGCACTACGCTCACGAAGGACCCACGCCGAATCCGAATTCGGAACTGGTTGTGGGGCGGTTTTCGCCCGCCGACCAGTCCTATCAAGATTAACAGGCTAGAAGTCCGCCCCACGACTATCGACTCAACCCGGCCTCGTACGCGGCGATCTTGTCCACGTGTTCGAGCGTCAGAGCGATATCGTCAAGTCCGCGCAGCAGGCACTGCCGCCGGAATGGTTCGACATCAAACGCCCGCCGCAGTCCGAGGTCGTCGGTGATCGCGCACTGCTCGAGATCGACCGTGAGCCGGTACCCGCGGTGGGCGGCGACCCGGCCGAACAGGTCGTCCACGGCCGCGTCGTCGAGTCGGACCGGCAGCATGCCGTTCTTGAAGCAGTTGTTGTAGAAGATGTCGGCAAACGTCGGAGCGATGACGACGCGAAAGCCGTAGTCCTCAAGCGCCCAGGGCGCGTGCTCGCGACTCGACCCGCAGCCAAAATTGCGCCGAGCCAGCAGAATCGTCGCGCCGGCAAACTCCGGCCGGTTCAGCTCGAACTCCGGGTTCGGCGACCCGTCGTCGCGGAATCGCCAATCGAAGAACAGGAACTGGCCAAAGCCGGTCCGCTCGATTCGCTTGAGGAATTGCTTCGGGATGATCTGGTCGGTGTCTACGTTCGCCCGGTCCATCGCTGCAACGAGGCCGGTGTGTTTCGTGAATGGGCGCATCATGAGTACCGATCGGGGTCACGCTCTCGAACCGGCAAATCCAGACGCACGCGCAGTATAGGGACCGCGCCAAAAGTCCTGCAACACCAACACCGCCAAAACTATCGAGGACGAATCAGCCGCAGCCCGTTATAATCGTCGCCGATAGCCAAGCGTGACTGGCAGGACAACTGGAGTCTCGCGTTCATGAGCACGATCATCTTTCAGGAACAGGTTCGCATCCCCGACTCAGTCGTGGACCTCGACTCGTTCCGAGAATGGGCCAAGTCGGACGAGTTCCCCGAGCGCGGCCGGTATTGCTATCTCAACGGCGAACTATGGGTCGATCTCATGCCCGAACAACTGTTCACGCACAACAGTGTGAAGGTCGAATTCGCCCATGTCATGCACTCGCTCATGAAGGCCGATCGCCGCGGCCGCTTCTTCGGCGACGGGACGCTCGTGACCAACGTTGAGGCCGGCCTGTCCACCGAACCAGACGGCACGGTCATATTGTTCGAGAGCATCAGGAGCGAACGAGTGCAATTGATCGAACCCAAGTCGGGCGAGGGCTACATCGAGATCGAGGGCACGCCCGACATCGCGATCGAGATCGTCAGCCCCAGTTCGGTGCAGAAAGACACGGTCGTGCTGCGCGAACTCTATTGGAACGCGGGAGTGCCAGAATACTGGCTGGTCGACGTGCGCGGCGATCGCATTGAGTTCGACATCCTGAAACACGGTCGGCAGGGCTACGTCGCGACGCGCAAGCAGTCGGGCTGGGTCAAGTCGGCCGTGCTCGGCAAGTCGTTCCGCTTGACGCAGGGCGTCGATGCCGTGGACAACCCGGAGTACAGCCTGTCCATGCGCTGATCGATGGGTGCGTACCCGTAATTGCATTCGTCGCTCGCTTAACCCGCAGCCGCAGGCGAGGTCGACATCGTGCGAATTGTACGGATCAAACACGACCTCGCCTGCGGCTGCGGGTTAAACGAGCGAGGCGCAGCTACGAAAATACACCCCTGATCGATCAGAACTTTGTGCCGCCCTTGGGCACGGGTCGCGGCGGGGCGGGCTGGCTGGTTGTGGGCGGCAGCGGCGGGCCGGCGGACCCAGCGGGCAGCGCGGGCTCGGCGGGTGCGCCCGTCGCGGCGGCGGTCGAACTCTTGGGCGCGGCCGCTGAGGCAGTCTTCGCTGCGTCAGAGGGCGCCGTAGCCGGCTCGGTGTTTTCCTCAGGCGCCGCCGGCGATTCGGACTTGCTCGCGACCGTCGGCGGCGGCGGTTGAGGCGGCGTGGAACTTGGCGGCGGAGGCGGCGGCGCGGTCGACCACACAAACAACTCGTGGCAGACCCACTCGGGCTTGAGTTGCACGCGCACCAGCGCCGGCTGGGCCGGGTAGGCGCTGAGACTGCTCGTTGCCAACGCCAGCGGATCGACCGGATCGCCGACGTCCCAGAGTCGGTCGGGCAGGTTCTCGGCCGCGGCCGCGACGATCTTGCCACGTACTTCTTGATACGGTCCGAACATCGCCGACTCGAGCGCGATCGCCGCAACGAGCGACAGCGCGGGTCGGCTCGGCCCGGCGAGCAGGTCGGTCGCGAGCGTCTGGTTCCACTCGACAAGTGACTTTCGCGCGAAGTCGACCTCGACGCGCACGCGACGTTGCCACGGTGCGACAAACCGCGGGTCGGCGCCGGTAGGCCAGGTCACGCGCAACTTCTCGATCGCGGCCGCGCTCCCCTTCCACTGTTCGGTCCACAGCTTGCCCAAGGCATCGAGGCCCTGGTCGCGAGTCCACGCGGCGTGGTTCACTCGCTTCAGTCCGCCCGGTCCTTCCTGGCCGGGCAGAGCAGGGGGCGACTCGAGCAGTTTGGCGATCAGTTCCGCGGCCGCGTCTTCGCGCATTTTCTTGGCGTACGTGGCGGCGAGTCGCGTTCGCCAGCGAATCGCCTCGCTGGTCCCCTCGCGGTAGCGGTCGACGCGGGCCTTGAGTTCCGGCGATTTGGCGGCGAGTTGACCGAGCGCCGTGTCGGCGGCGAGCATCGTTTCGGGCGACTCGCCGAGCGCGGTCATGAACCGCGGGATGGCGTCGAGGTACTCAGCGTAGCGCGCCGGCGCATCGGCCGGCGCGAGCGCGGCCACGTCGGCCAGCACCAATCCACGCACCAGCGTCACGGCCGAGATGCGGGCCGCCTGGTAGTCGGTGTTCAGCGAGTTCAACTCCACGGCGGCGGCTGGGCCGATCGCGTGCAGCACCGCGGCCGCCTGCGACACCGATTGATCGATCTTCGGCCATTCGCGAGCGATCGCGCGCAGCACATCGGGTCCGCCGGCCGCGTGGCCGTTCCACTCGACCGGCCGGCCGGCCTTGAGCGCCTCGTCGACGGCGGCGAACTTCTTTCGAGTCGCATCGAGGTCCGGTCGCGTCGCCTTGAACTCGTCTCGCAGCGACGGTTCCAGCGCGGCCTTGCGCACCAGGAAATAGCCCGGCAGGACCTTCGCTTCACGTTCGATGATCGGCTGATAGATCTGTTCCGCCTCGGTCGGTTCGACGACTCGCCCGACTTCGTCGGCCGACTCGTACAACTCCTCGATCTTCTGAAACGCGAGCAGCCAGCTCTCTTGCTCGGTGAGCCGTTCGACTTGTTTGAGCGGAATCAAGTGGTCCTTCGCGCGCCGCACCATCGCGTTGACCAGGCCGGCGGGGGTGCCCAGGTTGGGCCGCAGTTTGGCGACGACCTCGTCGAGCGGGGCCTTGAGCGACTCGGCCTCGGCGACGACCGCCGCCCCGTCGAGTTCGCCTCGCAGCAGCAGCTCCTCGCCGTGCCGCCGCACCTGGTGCAGCGCGCGGAACAGTTCAGTCACATCGCGCCGCAGAGGCTCCTGCTTGTTGCGCAGCTCGCTCGGCCTGCCCGATACGGCGGCGAGGCGGTCTTTGCCCTGGCGGACCTTGTCGAGCAGCTTCTTCACCTGATCGATCGTCTCTTGATTTCCCACGCGGACCTTCCAGTCATTCGTCGCGGCGGCGCCGGTCGCAGCGGCCTCGGCCGCCGGCTGTGCGCGCACAGCCGTGACCGCGCCGGCCGCCGGCGGCGACTTCGGCTCTTGCATCTCGCGTTCGAGGATCGCCTGGAAGTTGCCGGTCACCGGTCCGTTACCGTCGAGCATGACGTCGTGGACGTGTCCGGCGAAGCTGCCGCGCACGTTGCTGCCGTCGATCGCGTTGATTACCAACTCGACCGTCTGCGGCGAGGTATTGTGCAGCACGCTTTCGCCGCGTTCGTTCGGGACGTACAGGTAAAGCTGCCCAGCCAGTTTCTTGCCGACCAGTTGCGGGACCGTCGTGGCCGGCGTGAGTGCGCGGAAGTAGACCGACGGCATGGTCTCGTGGTTCGGTGCGTCGTAGCTGGTCAGTTCGAGCACGCTGTCGTATCCGGCGTGGACCACGAGTTTCAGGTACCCTTTGCCTTCGATTACGGGCGAGTCGGCAATCTGCCATTCGATCCACGGCCCGATGATGCGTCGCTGTGGCTTGGGCGGTTCCTTGGGCTTCTCTGGTTCGGGTTCGGGCGGCGGCTCCTCAATTGGCCCGGTGCGTCGCGGGGGCGGCGCGATGCGGGGCACGGCCGACGGGCCGGCCGTTTGCGGTTGCGGCTTCGCCCCGCCTCCGCAGCCAATCGCCCAGACAACGCCCGCGATCCAAACCAGCCGCGCGAATCGGCCGGGGATAAGTGAAGTGGTGAACATGGCTCAGATGTTATTCCATCAGTGCCGAACGTGCAACCGGGTCAGTGGGCGGTGGGACAAGCGCAGCGCCGGGACGCTGGCAGCGTCCGCCACGTTGGGTTGCGGGCGAAGCCCGCGCTACCCTTTACCCTCGGTTGCCGGCGCAGCCCGCGCTACGCTTTCTTCACAACCTCTTCAGTGATCGGTGGGTCAGCGGGTCCATGCGAACCACTTTTCAAACAGGCGTTTCAGGCGCGGGGTGAGCCGTGTGCGGTTGTGGGCGTCGGCGGCGCGGCGAATCGCCTCGGACTCGGTGGGATACGGATGAATCGTCTTGGCGATCGCCCCCAGGCCCAGACCGGCGGAGATCGCGAGCGTGATCTCTGAAATCATCTCGCCGGCGCGCCGGGCAACGATCGTCGCGCCGAGAATCCTGTCGCTGCCGGCGTGGACGTGGACCTTCAAGAGGCCGGCGTCGTCGCCATCGAGCACAGCGCGATCGACGTGCTTGAACTCCTGAACAATCGTCTCGACGGCGATGCCGCGCTCGCGGGCTTCGCGCGGCGATAGACCGACGTGGGCGATCTCGGGATCGGTGTAGGTACACCAGGGGATCACCAGGGCGCTCGCCTTCGCCCGGCCGAAGAAGAGGGCGTTGCGGATGACGATACGGGCCATGGCGTCGGCGGCATGAGTGAACTTGTACCGCGAACAGACGTCGCCCGCGGCGTAGATTCGCCGGTTGGTCGTCTGCAGCCGGTCGTTCACCTGGACGCCTTGGCTGTCGTACTGGACGCTGGCGACATCGAGGGCGAGCGCCTCGACGTTCGGCGTGCGGCCGGCGCCGAGCAGAATCTCGTCGACGGTGAGGTCGTACTGCTCGCCGTGCGAGTCGACCTGCAGGCGCTTGCCGCCCGCGTCGCGGCTGACTCGCAGATCCCGGCCGCAACACATGATCTTGACGCCGTCGCGCTCGAGCGAGCGCCGCACGATCTCGGTGCACTCGGCGTCCTCGTTCGGCATGATTCCGTGCAGCGCCTCGATCAGGTAGACGTCGCTGCCGAACCGCGCGAACGCCTGAGCGAGTTCGCAGCCGATCGGCCCGGCCCCGATGACGGCCAGGCGGCGCGGCAGTTCGGTGAGTGAGAACACGGTCTCGTTCGTCAGGCAGCCGGCCTCGGCCAGTCCGGGAATCGCCGGCCGGCTCGCTCGCGCTCCCGTCGCGATCACGGCCCTGCGGAAACGCAGCGTGCGATCGCCAACCTGGAACGAGTCGGGCCCGGTGAACTGGCCGTGACCGAAGAACACGTCGACGCCGAGCGACCGATAGCGCGCGGCCGAGTCGTTTGAGCTGATGGCCGTGCGAAGTCGCCGCATGCGGTCCATCGCCGCGGCGAAGTTGACTCGCGCGCCGGCCGGGACCTCGACGCCAAATTGAGCCGCATCGCGCACATCGGCGTACGCCCGCGCGGCACGGACGAGCGCCTTCGACGGCACGCAGCCGACGTTCAGGCAATCGCCGCCCATGAACTCGCGCTCGACCAGCGCCACACGAGCACCCAGACCCGCCGCGCCCGCCGCCGCGATAAGCCCTGCCGGACCGGCGCCGATCACCACAAGGTTGTAGCGCGACGCCGGCTGCGGGTTTAGCCAGTCGGGCGGGTGTACGTTCTGCAGCAGCGTCTGGTTGTGCGCGTCAGCGGGCAATACGCCGAGGTCGCGGGCGTGTTCCTGCACCAGCCGGACTGACTGCGGGTCAGGCATGTGGGGTTCCTTCCGAGTTGTCGGCCGCGACGGCGTCGTCCAAGGCCCGCTTGGCGACGCGCGTGATCAACACGGTCGCGACGACTGTGGCAATCAGCCCCGCGCCGAACAGCACTCGTTGAGCGACGCCGCCCTCGATCCGCCCGGCGAACAAGTCGGCCAGGCTTTTCACCGCCGACCCGATGTAGGCATACATCAGCCCGCCCGGCAGCATGCCGACGGCCGAACCCAGGAAGAAGTCGCGAAACCGCACGGCGGAAACCCCGAACACGAGATTGAGCAGGTTGAACGGAATCAGCGGCGACAGGCGCGTAAGCACAACGATCTTGAAGCCATGCGCGGCGACCGCTCGATCGATCGCGCGGAACTTGGGGCTCGCCGTCACTCGGTCTTCGACCAAGCCGCGCGCCAGAGTACGACTGAGCACGAACGCCGCTGACGCGCCGACTAGACTCCCGATGAACGCCGCGATCGTGCCGCGCACGACTCCGAACAGAAACCCGGCACTGAGCGTCAAGATCGACCCGGGCAGGAACAGCAGGCAGGCCGGCGTGTAGGCCGCGGCGAGCACGGCAGGCCCCCAATTGCCGATCGACTGGACCCAGGCGACAAATCGCTGCAGCTCATGCCGCACCGGAAACACGAACAGCCCGAGCGCGATCGCCGCCGACGTTCCGACGACGCCCACCATGCGAATCGCCGTTGGTCGTTTCATTTTCAGGAGAGTGGCGGCCAGCGGATGGGGCTGGAGAAACCGGTCCCACCCCAGCGCCCAGCCCCTGGTTTATCGGGGTTCGAGACTGTAGCATCATCGCCGGCCCAACATCAAGGAATCAAGAAAGGACCGCGCCAATGAATGTCGAGCCGCAGAAAGAACATCAATGGCTGAGCAAACTCGTCGGCGAGTGGACGTTCGAGTCCGAGTGTATCTGCCCCGACCAGCCGCCGATGAAGTCGCAGGGGACCGAAGTCGTGCGAGCGCTCGGCGGACTGTGGATGGTGGCCGAGGACGAATGCACGGGCGAGTACGGTGGCTGGAAAGCCATCATGACGCTCGGGTTCGACCCGACTACCAAGCGGTTCGTCGGCACATTCATCGCGACGATGATGACCCACCTGTGGATCTACAACGGATCGCTGGACGCCGCCGAACGAGTGCTCACACTCGACACAGTCGGGCCCAGCTTCACCGACGGGGCAATGATCAAGTACCAAGACATCATCGAGATCATCGCCGACGATCACCGCACGCTGTCGTCGCAGACGATCGGCCCGGACGGCCAGTGGCATCGGTTCATGACGGCGCACTACCGCCGCAAGAAGTAGCCGCCGACGAACGTCGCCATCTACGCCCCCCTACGGTTTGGGCTGCTTGACCTTTTGAAGCGCATCGCGCCACCGGGCTCTTTGGTCCGGTCGATCGGTTACTTCGTAGAGTGCGATCAACGACTCGACCGCCTCGATCAGGCGTTGTTTGCCCGCGGCGTCCAGCATCGCGCCGGTCCGCATCATGCCGTCGAATCCTTGAAGCAACAGCGGTTCGGCCTCGGCGAACTTGGCGTCGGCGGCCGCGCGGTCGCGGTCGAGAAGCGTGTTGCCCTGGCCAAGCAGCACGCCGCCCAACATCGACTTGGTGTTGTGCGTAGTCCAAAGGTCCGGCTCGGTCTTGGCGCGGATGCTGAGGCAGTGACGCAGCAGCGGTTCCGCTTCGTCGTACTTTTTCTGCCGCAGCAGGTTCAAGCAGAGTCGAGCTTGTTCGACGGTGGTCACGGGTGCCTCGTATCCCATGACCTGACGGCGGTAGTCGAGCAGGTCGCGGATCGCTCGCTCCTGGCGGTCCAGACGGCCCCGCTGTTCAGTGATCGTCGCCAACACTTCGAGGACCGCCAGCGTGTCGCGGTGGCCGAGGCCAAGCCGCGCCTTCATTTTCTCGACCGTCTCGGCGTAGATCGCGATTGCCTCATCGAGCCGACCGGCGTCCTTGTACGCCGACGCTAGATTGTTCGCCGCGGTCCACGTGTTGGGATCGTCGGGCGAGGCGGCTTTGAGCCTGGCCGCGGCCCGTTCATAGAGTGGCACCGCCAGATCGAGCTTGCCGGCCGCGTGATAGGCGCCGGCCAGGTTGTTGATGCTCAGCAACGTCACCGAGTGGTCGGGGCCAAGTTGCTTTTCCTTCCGTTCAGCAGCCTGCTTGAAGAGCGAGATGGCGTCGTCGGTCCGGCCGAGCGACAGGTAGGCTCGTCCCAGATTGTCGGAGATGACCAGGGTCTGGAAATGCTCGTCGCCGAGCTTGGCTCGTGATCCTTCCAGGGCCTGCTCAAAGAGCCTGCCGGCCTCGAGCGTGTATCCCAGCGCGAGATTCAGTTCGCCCAAGTTGTTCGTGCTGATGAGCGTGGCCGGATGATTCGGCCCAAGCACTCTGCGGCGGTTGTCCAGCGTGAGCTGGCACAGGGTCAGCGCCTTGTAGGTGTTGCCGGCCTCGTGATAGGCGAGCGCGAGGTCGCTCATGCTGTTGAGCGTCTCGACGTGGGCCAGGCCGAGCTTGTTAATCAGTTTCTCGCCGGCTTCTTCGTAGAGCGTGATGGCGCGGTTCAGGTCGCCCGCGGCGCGATGCGCGTCCGCCAACGACTTCAAAGCGATCATCGTGTGCGGATGATCGTCGCCCAGCCGCTTCGTCCTTTCGTCCCAGACGCGACCGAACAACTCGAGCGCTTCGTCTCTCCGCTCCGTCGCGAGGTAGGCGCGCGCCAGATTGTGCATGATGGTGAGCGTGGCGGGATGATTGGGCCCTTGAGTGGTTTGGGCCGTCTGGAGCGTCTGCTCGTGCAGTTCGATCGCTCGTTTCCAATCGCCGCCTGCGAGGTAGGCCGCGCCCAGATTGCCGCTGATTCCGATGACCAGTGGATGAGCCGGTCCGAGCTTCTTACCGAGCGTCTCGGTCGCCGTCTGTAACAGGGCGACCGCGGCGGCGACGTCGCCGGACTCCTCGTAGGCGGCCGCCAGGTTGTTCATCGTCGCCAGCGTGTCCGGGTGTTCGGGGCCAAGTTTGAGTTGCCTGGTTTCCAGTGTGCGTTTCAGCAGGCTGGCCGCTTCTCTGAGTCGGCCGACCTCCTGATACGCCACGGCCAGATTGGCCGATGCGGTGAGCGTATCCGGATGTTCCTCGCCGCGGGTTGCGGTCAATTCGACCACAGCGTCCTCGATTAGCGTGACCGCACGGTCGGGCTCGCCGACGGCGACGTAGGCCGCCGCCAGGTCGTTGCGACTGTGAGTCACGCTCTCGTGGTCGGGCCCCAGCGTCCGCTTTCGCGAATCGAAGACGAGCGTGAACAGGGGCAGGGCCTTGTCGAACTCGCAGCGGTCGAGGTAGGTCTTGGCGAGTTGGTGTTGAGAGTTCAGCGTGTCCGGATGGTCGTCGCCCAGTTGCAGTTTTCGCAGGCTCGCCACTCGTTCCAGCAACGGCTCGGCCTCCTTGGCTCTGCCGGCCGCCAACAGCGCGACCGCCAGGTTGTGCGTCGCTCCGAGCGTGTCTGGATGGTCCTCGCCCAGCATGTTCCGCCGATCGGCTTGGGCGGCGCGCAGCGTGTCGAGCGCCTTGTCGTACTGCCCAAGTCCAAGTTGAGCGGCCGCGAGCGCGTCGCGCAGCCGCGCGCGAGTGATCGGGTCTCGCGCGGCCTGGTCGTCGAGACTGGCGGCGATCTCGTCGAGACGGGCGACCAACTGAGCGGCCAAGTCGATCCCGGTCCTTTCCGCCGCGTGCGGATCGAGCTTGCGGAATAACGACTCGAGTACGTTGGTCGCCGCCTCAGCCTGCCTGCGCAGCGCCGTCTCGGCTTCCGCCGCGCGAATCGCTCGGCGCTCGCTCTCGACGGCCTTGCGCCGTTCGCGGTCGGCCCGCACCGCTTGCACCGCCGTCGCAACGCCGCCCGCCAGGAAGACCGATCGCCGTGTCGGCCGGGTGGTCGGTGAGCCGCTGCGTCGTCGCCTTGGCGATCCCGAAATCGATCACCTTGGGAAGCGGCTTGCCGTCTGATTCGGCGACGAGGATGTTGGACGGTTTCAGGTCGCGGTGGATGACTCCCTTCTGGTGCGCGTGATGCACCGCGCGACAAACCTGAGCCAGCAAGGCGAGCCGCTCGCGTACGTTCAGCCGGTTCTGGTCGCAGTATGCCGTGAGTCGCCGGCCCACGACGTACTCCATGACGAAGAACGGCCGACCATCGTGCAGCGTGCCGCCGTCGAACACCTTGGCGATCGACGGGTGGTCCATGAGCGCCAGCGCCTGGCGCTCGGCGTCGAAACGAGCCAACACCGCCGCGGAACTGAGCCCAGACCGAATGAGCTTCACCGCGACGTGCCGCTGGACCGGCTCGATCTGCTCCGCCAGGTAGACGCTGCCCATGCCCCCTTCGCCCAACGAAGAGACGACGCGATAGCGGTCCGCGAGAATCTCGTCGGGCCGAATCGATGCATGACACGGCGCCGGCGATTCGCCGCCCGTCGAATCGCTCGCTGGATTGTACGTTCGCGTTCGATCGAAACTGGGACTCGCGTGGCCGGCGAGCGAGTCCTGGTGGTGCAGCGACGTCGCGGGGTTCGTGCGATCGCTCATGATGACCTCCGAACGAGCCGTAGAGCCGGCAGTTCGCCGGCTGCTCTTGCCGACACTTGGCGTGACGCCCGCACAAGGCTCCGCAGAAAGGACCGGGGCCGCACGAAACAGTACACGAGCCAGGCATGAATGTGAATCCGAGGAACAAGTCTCGAATCGCAAATCTGGCATGGTTCAAAAAGGTGTCAGGCACCGTTGCCGGAACGGCCCGAAGGGTGCTTCGCACAACGGTGCCTGACACCTTTTTGAACCATGCTGCAAATCTCGAATCGCCGCCTGATTTCGGATTTCGGATTTGCCGCCGCGTGGGAATAATCCTGCCTGCACCGCGTTCATCGGAGGCGTCTTGACGCTCAAGCGGTTTCTGTTGTTCCTGTTGATCCCGGTCGTGCTGCTGGTTGTGGGCACGGCGGGCTACCACTTCATCGAAGGGTGGTCGCTGTTCGATGCGCTGTACATGACCGTGATCACGGTGACCACGGTGGGCTTTCGCGAGCTGCACGAGCTGTCTGTGGCGGGCCGCGGGTTGACCATGACGCTGGCCCTGCTGGGCGTGTTCACGCTGTTTTACGCGGCGTCGGCGGTGATCGGCAGCATTGTAAGCGGCGAAGTACGTTCATTCCTGGAGAGTCGGCTCATGGAACGCAACTTGGCGGAACTGAAGGACCATCTGATCGTCTGCGGGTTGGGTCGCATGGGACGGCTCGTCTGCCAGGAGTTCGAGTCGCAGGGGTTGCCCTTCGTCGTAATCGATCGAGACAAGGGCCTGTTGAACGACTTGCACATGAGCCACGCGATCGGCCTCTACGGCGACGCTACATCGGACGAGACGCTCGAGCGCTCCGGCGTGCGGCGAGCCAGGGCGCTGGTGACGGTAGTCGCCTCGGACGCCGACAATTTATACATCACGATGAGCGCGCGATTGCTGAACGATCGGCTGTTCATAGTTTCGCGGGCCGAGGATGATCGCTCGGAGCAGAAGCTGCTTCGGGCCGGGGCCAACCGCGTCGTGTCGCCGTACGTGATCGGCGGCGCCCGCGTGGCTCAGGCGGTGCTGCGCCCGACGGTGGTCGATTTTCTGGAGTTGGCGACGCGCACGGAACACCTCGAGCTAAACATCGAAGAGACGAAGATCGCCGACGCCAGTCCGCTGGCGGGCGTGAACCTGAAGGAGAGCCGCGTGCGTCAGGAACTGGGGCCGATCATTGTGGCGATCAAGAAGCCGTCGGGCAAAATGATCTTCAATCCGCCGCCAGACCTGGCGATGGAGTCGGGCGATATCTTGATCATGCTCGGACGCCGCAACGACCTGGACCGGCTGGCGGCCTTGGCGAGCGGTTCCAGATCTGGAGGGACACAACGGTGAAGCACTTGCCGCTGGGCATGTTGAACTACGAGTTCAGCCGGCACAACGAGCCGCGCGTGCGGATCGAGCCGGGCGAGACGGTGCTCGTCGAAACCGAAGACGCGCTGTCCGGACAGATTCGCAAGCCGACCGATCGCCGGGACAAGTCGAAGGCGCCGTACAGCAACCCGGTCAACGGGCCAATCTGGGTCCGAGGCGCCGAGCCGGGCGACGCACTGGCCGTGAAAGTCGAGCGGATCGAGCCTCGCCTGGGCCAATGCGCGACCTATGTCGCGACGCCGCGCCAGCTCGCCGAATGGCTGGGCGACGACTGCCCGTATCACAGCCGCGTCTGCCCGATTCGCGACGGCCAAATTCAATGGAGCGACACGATCCACATTCCGTACGCTCCGATGCTCGGTTGCATCGGCACCGCGCCCGACTGGGGCGTGCCGAGCACACTGCCGGCCGGCCCGCACGGCGGCAACATGGACATCGTCGAGACCTGCCCCGGCAACACCGTGTATCTGCCCGTGTTTGTGCCGGGCGGGCTGCTCTACTTAGGCGACGCCCATGCGGCGATGGGCCACGGCGAACTCTCGGCCACCGGACTCGAGATGCCCGCTGAGGTCGTCGTCACGATCGACGTCGTCAAGGCGAAGCGACTGGCCGGCCCACGCATCGAATCGCCGACCGAGATCATGGCCATCGCGACCGGCTGCCCGATGGAGCGGGCCGTCGCCGAGGCGTACGCACGGCTGATCCAGTGGATGGAATCCGAGTTCGGTTGGGACAGATGGCAGGCGTACGACGTCTTGACCCACGTAGGGCAGATTTCGGTCGGCTACTACGGACTCGGCACGGTGGCGGCAAAGGTTGCCAAGCGATATCTGAGTACTGCTCCACACTGAAATAGGGTCTGAAATCGGCTTCGGTTGTTTAACCCGCAGCCGCAGGCGAGGCGAGGCTGGCGTTTGTTGTGCCTCGCCTGCGGCTGCGGGTTAAACGAGTTCAAACCCCTTTCAGTGCGGAACGGTACTGAGTCGGCCAAACGCGGCTGCGCGGAGTTCTTCCTCGGATCGCCTTCTGCCGTGATCTGACTGGCTGCTCACAACGACAGCAGACAGTGCCCACTGGCTCTACGGCACAGTCCACCTTGACGGTCGCACTGGGCCCTCGGCAAACGCGGCCGGGATCATGCTCTTGGCGCGCCTGCCTCGTTCAAAAGTCGTGCGGCGGCCACACGTTCTGACGCCTCGCCGATTCCTCCGTCAGCGCCGAACCGGACGACTTTTCCGTTTGGCACTCCCATTGCGTAAGGGAAAACACAAGTCAGCCCGCTTCGCGGACTCTCCCGCCCTGCGCCCGGCGCAGTTGGCGAGCGTGGCGGTGGTGTAGAAGCAATGGATTTCCCTCCATCCGTACTTGGGAAGCCCAACCCCTAGCCGCGACCGAGTCCGCTTGGCGAGGAAGCTGGCTGCGGGAGAGGCAGTCGGCGGCCGACCCTAGTGGCTCGGTCCGGCTTTTTTCTAACCATCCGCCCGAGTACCCGACGTTCGGTCGACGCGACCGACGAACACTGATGACTTTCCTTGAAAGGGGGTTGTTCATGAAATCTGTTTCGACATGGTGGTGTGCCCTGCTGATCGGATTGGCGGCGACGTTCGCCACTGGTTCGGCCGCGATGGCTCAGGAAGAGAAGAAGGATGACGCAGCCGCGGCGCAGCCGGCGGGCGACGCAAAGCCCGTTGAGCAACCGCCGGCCGCGCCGACGATCGCGCCGGAAAAATTCGGTGAGTCGCTGGTGACCTTGACGGACCAGGCCAACGGAATCACCGTGGCCATCGACACCGTCTGGGTGCTCGTCACGGCGTTCCTCGTGTTCTTCATGAACCTGGGGTTCGCCACGGTCGAGTCCGGATTCTGCCGCGCCAAGAACTGCGTGAACATTCTCTCCAAGAACTTCATCGTTTTCGCGGCCACGACGATCGGGTTCTGGCTCATCGGCTGGGGGCTGATGTTCGGCGACGGCGGTGACGGGACCTTGGGCAAGTTCGTCGGCACCAAGGGCCTGTTCATGGTCAGCGGCGACGACAACAGCCCCGAACTGTGGAACGCCGATCCGAAGCTCAGCAAGTATCAGGGCGTGTACAGTTCCATCGGTTGGGCCGGCGTCCCGCTGATGGCCAAATTCCTCTTCCAGCTCGTCTTCGCCGGCACCGCGGCCACGATCGTGTCTGGTTGCGTCGCCGAGCGCATCAAGTATCACTCGTTCATCCTGTTCACGTTCATCATGTCGATCGCGATCTACCCGGTCATCGGCCACTGGATTTGGGGCGGCGGCTGGGCGGCGGCGGGCGGCATGTTTGACTTTGCCGGCTCGACGGTCGTTCACTCGGTCGGCGGCTGGGCCGGCTTGGCTGGAATCATCGTGCTCGGGCCGCGCATCGGCAAGTACGCCGCCGACGGCAGCGTGCGGCCGATCCCCGGCCACAACCTGACGGCCGCGACCATCGGTTGCTTCGTACTCTGGTTCGGTTGGTTCGGATTCAACCCGGGCAGCACGATGGGCGCGACCGGCGGTAATCTAGCGCTGATCGGTCACGTGGCAGTTACCACCAACACCGCAGCCGCCGCCGGCACACTGACCGCCACGCTCACGTCCTGGCTGATCATGAAGAAGCCCGACCTGGGCATGACGCTCAACGGCTGCCTTGCGGGTCTCGTCGCCATCACCGCGCCTTGTGCGTTCGTGTCGGTCCCATACTCGCTGATCATCGGCGCGGTCTCGGGCGTGCTTGTTGTCCTGGCAGTGATCACCTTTGACAAGCTGAGGCTGGACGATCCGGTCGGCGCCCTGTCGGTTCACTTGGTCAATGGCATCTTCGGCACGCTGTGCATCGGACTGTTCGCCGATTCGACGGTCAACTCCGTCATCAAGAACGGCCTGTTCGTGGACGGCAGCACCGAGCAGTTGATCAGCCAGATCAAGGGCGTTCTGGGCACGGCGGCGTATGTCTTCCCGGTCGCTCTGGTGGCCTGGTTCGTTCTGAAGGCGACCGTGGGCATTCGCGTGTCGCGTGAGGAGGAGATGGAAGGTCTCGATGTCGGCGAACACGGCAACGAGGCGTACCACGGCTTCCAGATGATCCGCGAGGGATAACCTTGTTCAACGCCGGCGAGCGACCCAGAAGCTTAGGTCGCTCCCGGCATCCAACCTGCTCGCCGTTCATTCAATAGATAGATATCAAGCGAAGGAGCATAGCCGTGAAAAAGATTGAAGCAATAGTCCGCCACTTCAAGCTCGAAGACATCAAGAACGCCCTGAGCCAGATCGGCGTGCAGGGCATGACGGTGACCGAGGTCCGCGGCTTCGGCCGGCAAAAGGGCCACAAAGAACAGTACCGCGGCGCCGAGTACACCGTGGACTTCCTGCCCAAAGCCAAGGTCGAGGTGGTCGTCGCCGACAAGCAGGCCAAGGACGTGCTCGACACGATCATCCGGTCGGCTCGCACGGGCCAGATCGGCGACGGCAAAATCTTCGTCACCGACCTGGCCGACGTGATCCGCATCCGCACCGGCGAATCCGGCGAGGTCGCGCTGTAAGCGATCAACCCGCGGCGCCAAATCGAATCGCAAGCACCCCGATTGAAGAAAAGCGATCGGGGTGCTTTCATGTTTCATGTTCGCGTAGACGAACAGATCAGGGAGCGAGAAACAGCGCAGCGGCCCGGAGCTTGGCTGTGCCGCCCTCAATACAACGGCGCCGCGAAGGAACGCGGCTGGCCGGTGAGATAGTGATACGCGACGATACGGCTTGCCGCCACATTGCGACGTTCGCTACCATCCGCGAATTCTTTTTTGACCGAAAGGGGGTTGCGGATGTTCAAGTCGTCGTGCGTGGCTGCGCTGTTTGGTCTCGTTCTGGGAATGGGCCTGTCGTGCGATCTGGTCTGGGCGGCACAGGCAAATCCGCCCGCAAGCGACCAAGAGGTTGAAGCAACTGCTCCCTCCACCGCGCCTGAAACGGCGCCTGCGCCACCGTGGGCGCCGAACACCGGCGACACGGCGTGGATGCTGGTCAGTTCCGCGCTCGTGCTGCTCATGACCGGTCCAGGACTCGCGCTGTTCTACTGCGGACTGGTCCGCAAGAAGAACGTGCTCGGCACCATGATGCAGAGTTTCGCGATGATGGTGCTGATCACGCTGCAGTGGTATGTAGTCGGTTACAGCATCGCGTTTCACGAAGGGGTCGGCTGGGGTGGCCTCGGCTGGATGTTCCTCCGAGACGTCGCGGCCGACGCACCCGACCCGTATGGCTACGCCGCCGCGATCCCGCACCAACTCTGGATGGTCTATCAACTCATGTTCGCCATCATAACTCCCGCGCTAATCTGCGGCGCATTCGCGGAGCGCATGAAGTTCAGTGCGATGGCGCTGTTCCTCGTGCTCTGGGCGACGCTCGTGTACGATCCGCTCGCCCATTGGGTGTGGGGCAAGGGCGGGTTCTTTCGCGCGGTCAATGAGCCAACGACCAAGGTCTATGCGCTCGACTTCGCCGGGGGCACCGTGGTCCACATTAGTTCGGGAGTGTCGGCTCTGATCTGCGCCTTGTTTCTCGGCAAGCGAATTGGTTTTCCACGTGAGCCGATGCCGCCGCACAACCTGACCTACAGCTTCATCGGCGCCTGTTTGCTTTGGGTCGGTTGGTTCGGGTTCAATGCGGGAAGCGCCCTGGGGGCGAACGGTCTGGCAGTGAATGCATTCGTGGCGACGCACTTCGCCACCGCGGCCGCCGCATTGGCATGGTCGGCCGCCGAGTTTTTCCATCGCGGCAAGCCAAGTTGTCTCGGAGCCATTTCAGGCGCCGTGGCCGGGCTGGTCGCCGTCACACCCGCTTGCGGTTTCGTCGGCATCACGTCGGCGATCGTGATCGGCCTGGCGGCAGGCGTCGTCTGCTTCATCGCCTGCACGACGCTCAAGAATGCGTTTGGATACGACGACTCGCTCGACGCATTCGGCGTCCACGGCGTGGGCGGCACGCTGGGCGCGATCCTGACCGGAGTCTTCGCCGACCTGAAGATCAACTCCGCCGGCGCCGACGGGTTACTCAAGGGCAACCCCGCTCAGCTCGTGAACCAACTGATCGCCGTGGTCGTCACCTGGGTGCTGGCCGCCGTGGCGACCGCGGTCATTCTAACCGTCGTGAAGGCCACCGTCGGACTGCGCCCGAGCGACGCAGAAGAGATCGACGGGCTCGACCTATCGCAGCACGGCGAGGTGGGCTACAACCTGTAACGCTAATCAACCCTCTACACGCGGAGGCAGCCGTGAAGAAAATCGAGGCGATCGTTCGCCACTTCAAGCTCGAAGAGATCAAGAACGCCTTGAGCCAGGTCGGCGTCCAGGGCATGACCGTCACCGAAGTCCGCGGCTTCGGTCGCCAGAAGGGCCACAAGGAACAATACCGCGGCGCAGAGTACACCGTCGACTTCCTGCCCAAGGCAAAGATTGAGGTCGCCGTGGCCGACAAGATCGCCCAGGAAGTGATCGACACGATCCTACGCACCGCCCGAACTGGGCAGATCGGCGACGGCAAGGTATTCGTCACCGACCTGGCCGACACCATCCGCATTCGGACGGGCGAATCGGGCGAGACGGCGCTGTAGCCCTCACATTCGCGAACGGCTACTTGCTCTGAATCACACCCCGAATCATCGCGGGGTCGTTGCGGTAGGGCGCCCGGATCGCGATCGTCAGCGACTGCGCGTCGGACGTCTCGGCCGGTGGCGTGCGCAGTGAGACATGCCACTGATTCTTGCGTCGGTCGAGCGACCACTGCGACCCCGCGGGGACCGCGAGCGCCGATAGGACCACCGCGCCGGCCGGACCTGAAGCGAGCACGATGTGGCGGTCGGCCGGCTGAGCGGCGTGGTCCGATTGCGAGTCCCACGCGATCGTGTTCGTCTGACCATCGAGCACTCGCGGCGGTGAGTCGCTGCGACCAACGAGCAACCAGCCGGTCACCCCTAGCGGCGATCGAACCGCGAATCGGCGCACCAGTCCAACGCCGGCCGTCCCCTGCCGCGGCTCGAACTGTTCGACGACCTCGACCGCTCGCGGCGAGCCGGCCGCGACGTTCACCGAATACCGGAACGCCGGTCGTCCGTCTTTGGAGAGCGTATGACCGACAAAACGCAGCCGCGACGCCGCATCGGGCAGCCGGCCTTCGGGCAGGCTCGCGCCGAGCGTGGCGTCGGCCTCGATCTCGAACCAGTCGGGCGGCTGAGGATTCTGCGAGTCGGTAAACGACCAGGGGAATCCGCCAGGCGACGTCCAGAATCGCGGGCCTTGAATACCCGCCTGCGATCCGCCGCGGTTGTCCCAGATCGGACTGGCGTTCAGGAACCCACCGGTCCAGCCATACGCCAGCCGACACCGCGCGGCGTCGAACGCAAAGGCGACACCGTCTGGAAAACCAACCGCAAATGACTTGGCCGATGTGTCGGGCATGAACGTGCGGATCACGATCGGCCGGTCCTGCGGCGCCAGCACCAGCCCGCGCGGCGGTTCGAGGCCTTCGGGCAGCGGCAGATTGGCGCCGAGCGAAAGGTATTGCCAGATCGCGTCGGACTGCGCGTCGCCGCTGCCTGCCAGCAGCGTCTTGAGCGCACTCGATCCGTTCGGAAACACGGTCGGCATGCGCGTGCCGGGCTGCATGCGCTGCGGCTCGTCGAGCCAGCGTTTGTACCAATCGTAGCGCACCCGGTCGCGCATCGTGGCCAGGTCGGGGCCGCGCGTGCCGGAGCTGGTCCGGCCGGCAATGTCGTGGCAGCCGATGCAACCGAACCCCTTCTTGCCCACGAGATGCCGACCGGCCTCGACCGCTTCTGCGTCGTAGGCAAACTCGCGGACGGCGTCGCTCGGCTCGACTCCGTCGGCGGCCGCCAGCGAGTCGGGCAAATGCCCGACATTGGCTTCGCCGAACTGCGGCATGCGCAGGCCCATCCACGGCCGCGCCCGGACTCCCTGCACGAGCACGCCGCGAAGCCAGCCGGTGCGCAGCTTGGCCCCCACCTCGGTCAGCGGCGGCGGCTGAATCGACTCGGCGTCCTGAGCCTCCTCGAATCGCCGCAACTCTTCCGTCATCTCCGCGCCCAGACCGTGCTGTCCCGATCGTGCGTGGCAACCGATGCAGTTGAACCGGTGCAGCGTGGCCTCGGCGGCAAACGCCGGAGCGGGCGAGCCGACTCCGGAACTTGCCTCGGTCAGGAACGCGCGAATACTCTCGCGGTGCTCGGCCAAGAGCGCGTAGCGCGGCGCCGCCGAGCCTCCGCCATTCGACTCGGGCCCCAGACAGCCTCGCTCGTGACTCGACGGCTGCCGCAGCGCCGCCAGCGGCGCCGCGGCCAGCAACGCCGGCTGCGGCTTGCCATCCGGTGCGATGCGGTGACAGTTCGCACAGCCCTTCGCCGCCACCAGCCGCTCGCCCAGCGCCTTCAATCGCCGATCGGCGTCGAGCGACTTGAACTTCGCCAGGTCATCCTCCATCGCCACGCGGACAAACGCGGCGACGATTGATTCGTCGCTCGGTCGCGCCGGCAAGTCACGATCAACGCCCTCGCGCGTCGACTCGCAAAGGAAGTAGGCGAGGTCTCGCGCCTCGCCGCCGTCCAGTCCCATGTGCGGCATCCGACCCGATGGGTCGATCGCGAGCGGGTCCTGCAGGTACTGGGCGAGCCGATCGGGCGTGGTCTTGGACCCCAGGCCCATCAGTTCCGCCAGCGGCTCGCGGTCGCCGCTTCGCGCGTGGCAGACCGCGCAACCGACCCGGCCGAACAGTCGCTCGCCGCGCCGACGAATGTTGCGGAGGTCGTTGGGGTCAGGCATTTTTTCCTGAGGTCTCAGCGGTCGGCCCAGCGTGCTCAAGTAGGTGGCGACGGCGTAACGCTCCACCGCGCCCGCCTCGTCGTTCGAGAACATGCGCGGCATCACGGCCTGAGGGCGAAGCTCCTGCGGCGACGCGAGCCAGCGAAGTATCCAGCCAGCGTAGGCCCGCTCGCCGATGCGCGACAGGTCCGGCCCCGCCCGCTTCGCCAGCCGCGCGGCCGCCGCGTCGCCGTCGCCCGGCTGATGACATGCGACGCAACTCAACTCCTCGACCAGAAACCGCCCGCGATCGTGCTGTTGTGATCGGGTGAGTTGCCCGGTCGCCTGGTAGCGCCGGTGGCTGAGCAGATGGTACGGCAGCGGCTCGCGGCGGAACAATCGCGACTCCCACAACAGGCGCAGGTGAGCCGGCCCATCGTCCTTCGTGAATTCAACCGTGATGGCGTGGTCGCCTGCCGGCAATTCAATCTCAGGCCCAACGACGGCCTCGCTCTGCCCCGCGCGGGCCTGGGCGTTCAGCACCTCCCGATCGGCGACGCGCACGCGCACCTTGCCGACAAGCTGGACCGAAAACTTGTGCGGCCCCGTGCGAAGCACTTGCAGTTGACCGCGCCACACGGCCGACCAGCCCCGCGCGGCCAGGCGCGGGTGCGGCGATTCATCGGCCTTCAACAAGATGGACACGTCCGGCTCCACGCGCAGGACCTCGACTCGCGACGGACCGTTGGTGTCGCGGAACGTCGCGATCAGGCCCGGCCTGGAATCGGCGGCGGCCTCCTGAGCGTCTTGTTGCTCGTGATTGGGCGCCGCGGTGGTAATCCACAGCACGGCCGCCAAGGCCGGCGCGAATGCGGGCATGTTGGTCTCTCGCGGTTTCAGGTTCGTCGTGCCGACGGTGGTGGGCCACAATCGTAGGCGGCACTCTGCGGGATGTCCATGTCGACGGATGCTGAAACTTGAAACACAGAGGCACAGAGAGCACAGAGAGATTGGCCCGGCCCGCCGCGGGCCGCCAACCACCGGCACTGGGCCAATTGAGACTCATGGGATCATCTCGAACTCCTCTGTGTACTCTGTGCCTCTGTGTTTCGATCGTCTTTCGCGCGAGTGACGACCTGCGGGATGTCCATGTCGACGGATGCTGAAACTTGAAACACAGAGGCACAGAGAGCACAGAGAGATTGGCCCGGCCCGCCGCGGGCCGCCAACCACCGGCACTGGGCCAATTGAGACTCATGGGATCATCTCGAACTCCTCTGTGTACTCTGTGCCTCTGTGTTTCGATCGTCTTTCGCGCGAGTCAAAGGCAGCTCGACCGGCAAGCCGGACCGGCCGCTGCGTGCGACGGCCTCGGTGAATTCCATGTAGCGCACGCCGGTTGCGAAGTCGGTCAGTTCGATCGGGCCACGCCTGCGGATGGCATCGATGAAGTCGGCCTCGACGCGCCAACCCATCGCTTTTTCGGGCGGTACGACAATCTCGCGCAGCTCCGCATCGCCTCGCCGCGCGCCGACGAGCCGGTCGTGCGGGTGCAACTCATACTTGATCGTGCCCTCGCTGCCGTAGAGGTGAATCTGACTGCCCGGCCCGAACCGCGTGACGCCGCTGAAGTGGTATAGCGCACGTGCGCCGCCGGCGATTTCGCTGAGCACTGCCACGCTGTCGGGTGTGCCGACGCCGACCTTCATGCCCGTGGCAGGGTCCATGCGTTCGGGCGTGAAGGCATGCGTCTGGGCAACGACGCGAATCGGATCGGGGACCCAGCGAATCAGCGTCTCGTGCAGGATGCCGAGCGTCAACATGTTCACACCGCTGAGCGCCGACACCTGCCGCCAGTGCAGCGGCGCGGTTGAGTCGGCCAGCATGTCGCTCGTACCGATCACGACGACCTCGCGCAGCTCGCCGATGTAGCCGCTCGCGAGCAGCTCCTTGACGACGCGGTTGGCTCGCAGCCCGAACGGGCCCGGCACGATCTGAGTGATCAGGTTTGGATGCCGGCGGCTTGCGTCGAGCATCTGGCGAGCCTCGTCGGCGTTCATCGCCATGCGGGCCTCGGTGAGCACGTGCTTGCCCGCGTCGAGCGCCGCGAGCGTGATCGCACAATGGAGGTAGGGCCACGTGCCAATCACGATCGCGTCGATGTCGCGGTCGGCGACCAGATCTTGCCATCGCTCAAACGTTCGCGCGATCCCGAACTCGCGGGCCGCCGCGTCGGTCGATTCCGCGCGGCGGTTGCACACGGCCACGATTTCGACCCCCTCGCACGCACGCAGCCCCGGCACATGCCGCAGCCGCGTGTTCGCGCCCAGTCCGATGATTCCAACCCGGATTCGTTCGCTCGTCATTGCCGTTTCTCTCCGACACGGAGACACTACGTCCAACTTTCAACTGAAGGAGAACCACAGATGGCACAGATTACACAGAACGAGCCAGGAAAAAGCGACGGTTCCTGTTCGGGCCGTCGAGAGCACTTCCACGACGGAGCATCCGTTTGTGTAATCTGTGAAGTCCGTGTTTCCAACCTCTGGAGGCAGCATGCAAGTTAGCACAGCCATCGCGCAAATCCTGAAGGCCGAAGGGACCGAGTTCCTGTTCTGCTTCCCGGTCAATCCACTCATCGAAGAGTGCGCGAAGATCGACGTTCGGCCGATCGTGACGCGGACCGAGCGGACGCTCATCAACATGGCCGATGGTTACTCGCGCGTGTCGAATGGCCGCCGGATCGGAGTCTGCGCCGTGCAACATGGTCCGGGCGCGGAGAACGCATTCGCTGGCGTCGCTCAGGCGCACGCGGACGGGTCGCCGATCCTGTTCATTCCCGGCGGCAACTTCGCCACGCGCCACGAACTCGTGCCGCACTTCGACGCGGCGAAGAACTACGCCGGCGTGTCGAAGTGGGCGGCCCGTGTGAATGCGCCCGATCGTGCGGCGGATATGTTCCGCCGCGCGTTCACCCTGCTGCGCAACGGCCGTCGCGCGCCCGTCACGATCGAAGTGCCGATCGATACCGCGAGCCTTGAGATTTCCGGTTTCGACTACGTCTCCAGCCGCGCGACACGAGCGGCCGGCGATCCGGCCGACGTGCGCGAGGCGATTCGGATTCTGCGGAACTCGGCGCGACCGCTGCTGCACGTCGGCCAGGGCGTGCTCTACGCCGAGGCATGGGACGAGTTGCACGAATTCGCCGAACTCGCGCGGGCGCCCGTGATGACTACACTGCCCGGCAAGAGCGCGTTCCGCGAAGATCATCCGCTCTCGATCGGCAACGGCGGCTACTCCGGGTCCGCGTTAGTCGACCACTACCTTAAGACCGCCGACTTGATCTTCGGCATCGGCTGCAGTTTCACGACGTCCTACTTTGCAGCGCCGATCCCCGCGGGCAAGACCGTCGTTCAGACCACCAACAATGAGGCTGACCTCAGCAAAGAGGTCGCAGTTCACCACGCCGTGCTCGGCGATGCAAAACTGGTGCTTCGTCAGTTGATCGACGAGTTGAAAGGGCAGGGGGGCTGTCGGGCCGAGTCGCCCGCGGCCGAGATCAAGTCTCGCAAGGCCGCGTGGCTCGCCGAGTGGACGCCGAAACTCACCTCCGACGAAACACCGATAAACCCATACCGCGTGATCTATGAACTCAGCCGCGTGTGCGACCGATCGCAGACAATCATTACGCACGACGCGGGCACGCCGCGCGACCAACTCGCCCCCTTTTGGGAGACGCTCACACCGCGCGGGTTCCTCGGTTGGGGCAAATCGTCGCAGCTCGGCAGCTCGCTCGGCTTCGCGATCGGCGCCAAACTCGCCGCGCCCGAGCGGCTCGTGATCGCGTTCATGGGCGACACGGCGATCGGCATGTGCGGCATGGACCTCGAAACCGCCGTGCGCGAGCGCATCCCGATACTCGTCGTGCTGGTCAATAACGGCACCATGGGCGGCTACGAGCGGTACATTCCAATCGCCAGTGCCAAGTATCGTGCCCGTTACCTCACAGGCGACTACGTGCGCCTGGCCGAGTCGCTGGGCGTCTCGGCCGAACGGGTCGCCCACCCCGCCGAGATCGCACCGGCCCTCGGCCGCGCCATCGCGACGACTCGCGGTACGGATTCCGGGCCGGGCCGACCGGCGCTCGTCGAGTTCGTCACCCGCGAAGAGACGAACCTGTCTAAGCCCTGGTGAGTGAACGCCGCGACGCGCTGGGGTCAACTTGACAATCCATCGGGCCGACTCCAAGCTAAGTACCGCTTCACACTGAATAGGGTCTGAAATCGGCTTCGGTCGTTTAACCCGCAGCCGCAGGCGAGGCGTGGCGGGCGTTTGTTGTGCCTCGCCTGCGGCTGCGGGTTAAACGAATTCAAACGCCTTTCAGTGTGGAGCGGTACTAAGTTGCCTCTGAACGTCGTAGTGGGTCGTTGGGCCAACCGAGCCATGAGCGCGGTGCATCCCTTTCATGATCGCAGGCATTTTCCCACCACGGCCACGCGCCGCGAGCTTCTCTGCCGGGCTGGCGGCGGGTTCGGGGCCATCGCGCTCGCGTCACTGCTCGGCGATGACCACTCCGGGGCCGTGGCGGGCCTCGTTGATACAGCCATGCGGGGCGGCAGCCTTCTCGCGCCACGTCCGACCCACTTCGAGCCGCGAGCCAAGCGTGTGATCTGGTTGTTCATGCACGGCGGGCCGAGCCACGTCGATCTCTTTGATCCGAAGCCGGAACTCGCCAAGCATGCCGGGCAGCCGCTGCCGGACAGTTTCGGCGAGGTGATGACGCGGCGCAAGGTGGCGAAAAACCCGCTGCTCGGTCCGGTGAAACCGTTCCGGCCGCGCGGCCAATCGGGCCTGGAGATCAGCGACTTCCTGCCGCACATCGCCGAGTGTGCCGACGAGCTGTGCGTGATCCGAAGTTGCCACGGCGACAGTGTGAATCATCCGCAGTCGGTGTATCAGATGAACACCGGCAGCATCCTGATGGGCCGCCCGTCGGTCGGTTCGTGGGTCGCGTACGGACTCGGCACCGAGAATCAGAACATGCCCGCGTTCGTCGTGCTGCCCGATCCCGGCGGCGGGTTGAAGGGCGGTCCGCCCGCGTGGGGCTCGGGATTCCTGCCTGCGACGTTTCAGGGCACGCCGATGCGGGCGGGCAAAAACCCGATATTGAACCTGCATCCGCAGCCACAGATTTCACACGAGCAGCAGGTCGCCACGCTCGACCTCGTCCGGCAGCTCAATGCGCAGCATCTCGCAGACCGCGACTTCGACGACGAACTGTCCGCACGCGTCGCGGCCTACGAACTGGCGTTCCGCATGCAATCCGCCGCGCCAGCCCTCGTCGATCTCGCCGACGAGACCGACGAAACGAAACGCCTCTACGGCATCGGCGAGCCGGACACCGACGAGTTCGGCACGCGCTGCCTGCTGGCTCGCCGCATGGTCGAGCGCGGCGTCCGATTCGTGCAACTCTACTCGGGCGACACCAACGGCTGGGACGCGCACAACGACGTTGCCCAGAATCACAGCCTGTACTGCCGCCGCACCGACAAGCCCGTCGCGGGCCTCTTGCGCGATCTGAAACGTCGCGGCCTCTTGGCCGACACGCTCGTCATTTGGGGCGGCGAGTTCGGCCGCATGCCAATGAGCGAGCAGGGCAAAGGCCGCGACCACAACCCGTGGGGCTACACCGTCTGGCTCGCCGGGGCCGGCGTCCGCGGCGGGCACGCCCACGGCGCCACCGACCCCGTCGGCCTTCGCGCCGCCGAAGACAAAGTCCACGTCCACGACCTGCACGCGACGATCCTGCACCTCGTCGGAATGGACCACAAGCGGTTGACGTTCGCACACAACGGGCGCGAAGAACGGTTGACGGACGTGGCCGGAGATGTGGTAAACGAGATTCTCACATGACGGCGACTCTGCTGTTGATCTCGCTTGTCGCACCGCCCGGCGATGACGCGCCGCCCAGCCGGCTGGAGTCCGCCGAGGTCGCGGGCCATTGGGCGTTCCGACCAATCGATCGCGCGACACGGCCGCCCACCGTCGACGCTGGCTGGATCCGTAATCCAATCGACCGGTTCGTTCTAGTCCGGCAGCAACAAACGGGACTCACGCCGCTTCCCGCAGCCACTCGCGCGACGCTCATTCGACGAGTTGCATTCGATCTCGCCGGACTACCACCGCGTCCGGAGGAGGTCGAGGCGTGTGTGCGAGACGAGTCGCCGGATGCGTACGAGAAGCTGATCGACCGGCTGCTCGCGTCGCCGGCGTACGGCGAGCGGTGGGCGCAACATTGGCTTGATATCGCGCGGTTCGCGGAGACGGACGGCTTCGAGCATGACCTGGTGAGGCCGAATGCTTGGCGGTACCGCGATTGGGTGATCGACGCGCTGAATGCAGACATGCCGTACGACGAGTTCGTGCGCATGCAGATCGCGGGGGATGAGGTCTCACGCAAAGACGCAAAGGCGCAAAGCGGGAGAGGAGCCGAAGACAACCAAGCTGAACCACCGGCTTCCGACGCTTTGCGCCTTGGCGCCATTGCGTGGAACTCCTCTGTCGCCACCGGCTTTTTGCTCTGTGGGCCCGACATGCCCGACATCAACTTGCAAGACGAACGGCGGCACAACGTGCTCAACGAGATGACGGCCACGGTCGGATCGGTGTTTCTCGGGCTGCAATTCGGCTGTGCCCAATGTCACGATCACAAGTTCGACCCGATCACGATGGCCGACTTCTATCGGTTGCGGGCGTTTTTCGAGCCATCGGACTTCTTCGACGAAGCGCCGCTGGCGCCGCTGGAGGAGTTGGCCGAGCGCGAACGACTGGAGGCGCCGATCAGGGCCGGACGCGAGCGAATCGACAAGGAACTGAAGAGGTTCGACGCGACGGCCCACGAACGACTCAACAAGGACCCTCAGGCGAAGATCAGCCGCGACGAATTGCTCTCGGCTCTCTCGGAAACGGAAAAGGAGGAATTCCAGCGACTGACCGGCGAATTGAAGCAGCTTGGCTCAAAAACGAGCAACCTGCCGCCGTTGGCGATGGGCCGCGTGTTGCGTGAAAAGGGCGGAGCGCCGCGGGCCAGCCACATCATGCTACGCGGTGATTTCCGACAGCCCGGCCCGCGCGTCGTGCCGGCCTTCCCCGTGGTCGCCAACCCTTGGAACACACCCGTCGAGATTCCCGAATCGGTTGCGCCGTCCAGCGGCCGGCGCACCGCACTGGCCAACTGGCTGACGCGCGCCGATCACCCGCTGACCACGCGAGTCATCGTGAATCGCGTCTGGCAATTCCACTTCGGCCAGGGTCTCGTGCGCACCCCCAGCGACTTCGGCGCCATGGGCGAAAAACCGTCGCACCCCGAGTTGCTCGACTGGCTCGCGACCGAGTTTACTCGTCCCGCAGATCAGCTTGACGCCGACGGTCGCGCCGGCCTCGGCTGGAGCCTGAAGCGTCTGCACAAGCTCATCCTCACCTCGGCCACGTACATGCAAGCGTCGCGACCGACCGAGCCCGGTTGGTCGGCCGACCAGCGCGAGTCGGCCATGGCAAGCTGGAAGAAGTCGCGCGAGCTCGACCCCGACAACCGCCTGCTTGCGCGAATGAACCGGCTGCGGCTCGACGGCGAGTCGATTCGCGACGCGATGTTGGCGTCGGCGGACCGCCTGTCGCTGCGGCGAGGCGGTCCCGGCGTCCGGCCGCCGCTGCCCGACGAACTCGTCGCCACGCTGCTCAAGAACCAGTGGACGGTCACTCCCGACGAGGAAGACCACCGTCGCCGTTCAATTTACATTTTTGTCCGCCGCAACCTGCGCTACCCGCTGTTCGACGTCTTCGACCGCCCCGATACGAACGCGAGCTGCCCGCAACGCCCGCGATCAACGACTGCGCCGCAGGGTCTGACGCTCCTCAACTCGGAATTCTCGCTGGATGCCGCTCGCGACCTGGCAAGCTTCGTCTGGAGGTCGGCCGGCCCGGCCCCACGGGATCAAGTTGAACTTTGTTTTCAGCGAACGCTCAGCCGTGAGCCAACGGCGGCCGAACTGGCCGTTGCTGTCGCGTTCCTGCGACAACAGACCGAGCGGTTGCGAAATGAAGGACGCGACGTCGAGTCGCTTCTTGCACTGAACGGACTGCCGACGGTAGGGAAGGCCGACGTCTTCGCCGCCGCGGCCCTGGCCGACTTTTGCATCGGCCTGTTCAACCTGAACGAATTCACTTACGTCGACTAACCCGAACGCCGAAGGGGCGCAACATCCCGTGCCGCCCCTTCGGGGTTGGTACGTTGTCCCTGCCTCATCCCCAGGGGCTAACGCCCCTGGCTATCGACTCACGTCCCTTCGGGACTAAGTACTTGGTCAGGAATTAGTTCCCGATTTCACTTGTTTAACGACAAGCCGAAGGCGACGGTGGGTCGCGCGGACTTGACCGATCGCCGTCGCCTTCGGCTTGCCGTTAAACGAGGAAGTTATTCTGAGCCAAATCCTAAGTACAGTGCCGCATTGAATAGGGTCTGAAATCGGCCTCGGTCGTTTAACCCGCAGCCGCAGGCGAGGCATGGCTGGCGCTTGTTGTACCTCGCCTGCGGCTGCGGGTTAAACGAATTCGGACCCCTTTCAATGTGGAGCGGTACTAAGCGGCACGGCCGGGCACACAGGACAGGCGGCAGGGCGACCAAGCACAAGACGCCGAAACAAGGCACTGCGACAAACCGAAAGATCGCGTGGCAGAAGCTGGAGAAGCTCTGGTCCAGCGTCGTGGTGGATTCGAGGGGAGATCGGATGACGCGAGACGAGTTGCATGAACGCGGTTGACACGAACGTCCTGCTCTACTCCGTCGACTCGCATGAGCCGACCAAGCGGGCAGCGGCCATGCGCCTGTTGCGACAACTCCGCGACGCCACAGAACCGTCCATGCTCCCAAGGAAGTCGTAGTGCAGGCGGCTCGCCTGCGGCTTCCTTTGACGACATTGCAGGCGGGCCGCCTGCACTACGCTAATCACTTCGTCCTCACCAACGGCCGCACGCGGACGTTGCGGAAAGCGACTGGGCCGTGGTCGGCTTGCAGCAACAGCGGGCCGCTCGCGACCTCCTTGTTGTGCCAGGCGTGACCGGTCGGATACGGCAGCTCAACATCGTCGTGAATCAGTTCGCCGTTGAGTACGACCTTGATGAACCGTGCGTGGGCGGTCTTCTTGCCGGCGTCGTCGAAGCGGGGCGTCTGGAACACCACGTCCAGCGTCTGCCATTCACCCGGTGCCCGCGAGGCGTTGACGCGCGGCGGGACGCCCTTGTCGATGTGATGATAGCGAGGCTGCAACTCCGCGCGCGGGTAGATGCCGCCGCAGTCGCTCGCCGTCGGCTGTTTCACTCCCCAACTGTCGAAGATCTGGATTTCGTACAGCCCCATGAATTTGACGCCCGAGTTTGATCCCTTGGGCACCATGAACTCGATGTGCGCCTCGATGTCGCCGAACTTGGCCTTCGACGTCAGGTTGTGCGTCTTGCCGGTCGGTCCGTTGACGATCACCTCGGCGGCCGCCGGTCCTCGCTCGCCGGGCACGACCCTCAGTCGCTTCGGGTTCTCGGGGTCGATCGTCGCCTGCGGCGCGACCACCCAGTCACCGATCGGCGGCTTCCACGCCTCAAACCCGCCGGTACCGACCAGGGTGACCCAGCCCTGGTCGTCGTCTGAGTGTGCTGCGGCGGCGGCCGCGGCGACGAGTCCGGCAGTCAACAAGGCAAGCAAGGTCTTTCTCATGGCGTCTACCTCTCTTGCGGTTCGTGGTTCACGCGGTCGTCCGGCCGACCCTTCGGCGATCCGGTGGCTGGTTCGGACAGGGCTTCGAGCAGCGCGATCAAGTTGTCGATGTCGTCACTCGACAGGTTCAGCGGCTGGACGGCCGTGTCGAGGTTCGGGTTTCGTCCTCCGCCCCGGTTGTAGAATTCGATCACCTCGCGCAGCGTCTTGATGCTGCCGTCGTGCATGTAGGGGCCGGTGTGGGCGACTCCGCGCAGCGTCGGCGTCTTGAATCGGCCGCGGTCTTCGTCTCGTTTCGTTACATCGAAGCGGCCCAGGTCGAGCGGCTCCTTGCCCCACGAGACGCCCGTGTTGTGGAACTTGTTGTCGCTGAAGTTGGGGCCGGCGTGACACATCCAGCATCGACCGCGACTGTCGAACAGCCAGAGTCCCTGGCGTTCGGCCGTGCTGAGCGTTCGGTCTTGTGCGGCCAGGAAGCGATCGACGCGTGTGTCGCCGACCAGCAGTGTGCGTTCGAAGCTGGCGATCGCGCGGGCGAGGTTGGCCGCCGTGACGCCGTCGGCGAATTCGGCCTCGAAGCGGCCGCTGTAATCGGCATCGCCCCGCAATCGCCGGAGCACTTCATCGACGCTGTTGCCGAGTTCGTTCGGGTTCTCGATCGGTTTCAGCGCCTGCTCTTCGAGGCTCGTCGCGCGGCCGTCCCAGAAGAACGATTGCCCGAGGGCCGCGTTGAACACCGTGGGTGCGTTGCGGCGGCCGCGCCGACCCATGATGCCGACCGCCGTCGGCTCGTGCGCGGCCAGACCGTGTCGTGGATCGTGGCAAGTCGCACACGAGATCGTGCGGTCAAGCGACAGCACCGGATCGAAGAACAGCTTGCGCCCGAGCGCCACCTTGCCCACCGTGATCGGATTGTCCGGCGCGGCCACTCGCCCCGCGGCCAGCCCCAGCGGCGCCACATCAGGCGACGGGCTGGCAGGCAATGTGTCCCTCGGCAGGCGAGAGGCGTCAGGATCGGACGCCGCACCACTCGCCTCAAGGACCAGCAGCACCACGATGACGGGCACGCACAATCGCAACGCGAGTCTCCTCAAGCAGCCGCGCAAGATCGGCACTATTCTCTCAGTCCTGGCGAGCAAATAGCAAGATGGTTGCACGGGCGGCCGGAGGCGGCTATTCTCTTGACTCCGCTCTCACCCGTGTGCCTCAAGTGTTGAGGCCCCGGCCCTGTACTATTTCGGAGGACTATGCCATGCTCAAAAGAGTCGCGTATGGACTGGTCGTGATGGGGCTCGCGGTGTCGGCCCCGCTCGCGGCCCAGGAGGAAAAGGAGAAGGACCCGCCAAAGACCGCCAAGCAACTGTCTCCCGACGAGCAGGTCCAGCAGTTGGAGAAACAGGCCAACGAGACACAGCAGGAATACACCCGCCTGATGGCCCAAATGCGGACGTATCCCGCCAAGTTTTGGGCGATTGCCGAGAAGAACCCGAAGACCACGGCAGCCAAGAATGCGCTGAGTTGGATCCTCCGCAACGGCCGCACGGACCCAACGCTCATGCAACGCGCCGCAAAGCAGTTCCTGGCCGATTACCTGACCGACAAGGATGTACTGAACACGTTGCCGCTTCTCGGCCAAGTCGCGGGCGGCGACACCGAGTCGCTGTATCGCCGCATTCTCAAGGAGAACCCGCACTCCGACGTAAAGGGCGGCGCGGCGTACTACCTGGCCAACACGATTGTGGGCAACGACCTGCGCGGCGGAACACTCAGCCCGCAGCGCGAGGCCGAACTGATCAAACAGCTCGAGTCGCTCAAGAAGGACTGCGGCGACGGCGAGTATCGTGGGCGCCCGGTTGCCACGATGATCGACGGCATGTTGTTCGAGATCCAACACCTGCAGATCGGCAAGACGGCCCCGGAGATTTCCGGCGAGGACATCGACGCCGCGCCGTTCAAGCTCACCGAGTATCGCGGAAAGGTGGTAGTCATCGACTTCTGGGGAGATTGGTGAGGACCCTGCCGGGCCATGTACCCGCACGAGCGGTCGCTCGTGGAAAGGCTGAAAGACAAGCCGTTTGCTCTGTTGGGCGTGAACAGCGATCCGAAGGACCGAGTGAAGGCCGCACTGGAGCGCGAGAACATCTCGTGGCGTTCGTTCTGGGACGGCGGCAACACCAGCGGCCCGATCGCGACGCAGTGGAATGTCCGCGCCTGGCCGACGATCTATGTGCTCGATCACAAGGGTGTGATCCGATACAAGAACGTCCGCGGCGAGGCGATGGACAAGGCGGTAGACACGCTGCTCGCCGAGATCGGCGAGGCCGGCGGCGCCAAGTAAGGTCAATCAATCGAACCTCGCACCGCGTCCGACCGGCGCGCGTGCGAGGTTTTTCATGCGCCGTGATCGTTCACGCCCACTCGGGGCCGAGGCAGTGGGTCCGTTGAGAATGACATGACAACCTTGGACCGAAATAGACCCACAACGGCGAGCGGCATGCAGACGAGAGCGGGCATGCTGAGGCAGCACCCGCTCGGCGGTCAACGGTTGAAGCTAGATCTAGAACGAAGCGTCATCGACCGGATCGGCCCCGGCGCGGGTCGTGAGTCGGTCGAGCACGCCGGAGTCGATGGTGTCGCTGATATGGCGGCAACTGCCGTCGGCGAGCAGGAAGTTGATGCCGCCGGAGTGCATGCTCGACCAGTACCAGGGGTACACGAACCCCGAGATGGGGTACTGCACCAAGTCGCCGCGGGCGTTCAGGGTGCGGTCCTGTGCGGTGCGCACGCAGCACTTGGTCGCGTCGGGCCAAAGGGCGTCGATCGATTCGCCCATCGCGATCGTGTTCGACAGACCGTCCTGAATGTCCCGCGAGCTGATGCTGCTGTTGCGGTAGAAGATTCCGTTGTCGAAGATCTGGCAAGCAGGGTTCTGAGGGTTCGTGCAACCGGCCCGCAGCCCACCCGCCATATTGCCGCGATAGTTGGACAGGCCGACGTAGTAGAGCACCGTGCTGTTCGGGTCGGCGGGGTTCGACAAGATCGGGACCGGCTTTGCGTCGGAAAAGCTGGGGCACGCAAAGAAGCCGGGCGCCGTGGCAATAGCCGTCGAGTTGCTCGGCGCGTTGACGACCAAGCTGAAGTTGATCGAGTTGTACAGATTCGCTTCTTCAAGCATGGGCAGCAACATGGCCCAGCCGCTCCACATGTGCGGCCAGGCCGCGTCGGGGGGACATCCCGTGGGGTCGTTCCTGCCGCACATCCAGCCGAACGGGAACCGGCCCGCCTGGTCATGATAGTTGTGCAGTGCGACGCCAAACTGCTTCAGGTTGTTCTCGCACTGAGATCGCCGCGACGCCTCGCGGGCCATCTGCACGGCGGGGAGCAACAGCGCCATCAGCACGCCGATGATCGCAATCACCACCAGCAGTTCAATCAAGGTGAAGCCGCGGCGGTCAAGCGGTTGCAAGCGTAGGGGACTCATGTTTCTCTCCGTGTTCACCGGCCCAATCACTTCAACTCGACCGACCAGTAGGCGTTGTCGAGGAACGTTTTCCACGACTGGTACTTGGAGTTGGTTAGCTTCAGGTTCAAGAGCGGGCTGCGCCGCGGTTTCTCCGGGGCGCGGATCAGGTGCATGCCGGACTGTTGAGGCGTGCGGCCGCCCTTGCGCACGTTGCACTTCAGACAGCAACAGACGATGTTCGACCAGGTGCTCTGTCCGCCCTGACTGCGCGGCACGACGTGGTCGAGACTTAAGTCGGTTGTCGAGAACTTGCGGCCGCAGTACTGGCAGCGGTTGTGATCGCGTGCGAATATGTTCCGACGGTTGAACTTCACCGTCTGTTTCGGCAACTTGTCATAACCCAACAAGCGAATAATCCGCGGCACCTGAATCTCGAAGTGCACAGTGCGAATCCAGTCGTCGTCGGGCCCCTTGAACTTTGCGCGATACTCGCTCACCTCGCGCCAGCTATCGAAGTTGTACGACGCAAACTGCCCGTCGTCGACGCTCACGACCTCGGCCAATTCCTTGCACAGCAAGCAGAACGCTCGCCGCACCGAAATCACATGAATGGCCATGAACAATCGGTTCAGGACCAGAACGCTCGCGTCCAAGGCATGAACATGAACACTGGCTTCACTCATTACTGGCTCTCCGCACAGGCCGAGACGCGACCCAAAGTCGCTGCCTCGGTCAACCCGCCGTGTTGCTCCGGGTCTGTGCCGGCGTCCGAACCACTCGCTCACACCCGCAGCGCCGCGACGACCAAGTCCCCCACTTCGCTGGTCGAGTAGCCCATCTTCCCCGCCGCCATACTCTTCAGTTTCGTTCCGGTCACGTGCATAATCGCTCGCTCGACGCGCTGCGCCGCCTTCGCCTCGCCGAGCGTCTCCAGCAGCAGCATCAACGCCCCGATAGCCGCGATCGGGTTGATCACGTTCTTGCCGGTGTACTTTGGCGCCGAGCCGCCCATCGGCTCGAACATGCTGACGCCTTGCGGGTTGATGTTTCCGCCCGCAGCGACCCCCAGTCCGCCCTGGACCATCGCCGCCAAGTCCGTGATGATGTCGCCGAACATGTTCGTGGTCACGATCACGTCGAACCACTCCGGGTTCTTCACCATCCACATGCAGCAGGCGTCCACGTGGTTGTAGTCGGTCTTGATGGCGGGATAGTCGCGAGCGACCTCGTTGTATGCCCGTTGCCACAGGTCGCTCGAGTAGGTGAGCACGTTCGTCTTGGCCACGAGCGTCACCTTGCCGCGCTTGCCCGCAGCGAGATCGTCCGGCCCAAGCCCCTTCCACGGCGAGCCGCTATGTCGTTTCAGACAATAATCGAACGCCCAACGCAGACAGCGCTCCACGCCATTGCGAGTGTTGATCGACGTCTGAATCGCCACTTCGTCAGGGGTTCCCTTCTTCAGGAAACCGCCGGAACCGACGTACAAATCCTCGGTGTTCTCCCGGACGACGACGAAGTCGATCTCCTCGGGGCCTTTGTCCTTGATCGGTGTGTCCACGCCCGGATACAGCCGAACCGGACGTAGATTGATGTACTGGTCGAGTTCAAAACGCAGCCGCAGCAGCAGACCCTTTTCCAGAATGCCGGGCGGCACGTCCGGATCGCCGATCGCTCCCAAGTACACCGCATCGAACTGCTTCAGCTTCTCGACCGCACCGTCGGGCAACACCTCGCCCGTTCGCTTGTAGCGGTCGGCGCCCCAATCCAGATGCTCAAGGCGATATTGAAACCCCTCCAGTTTCGCGACGGCCTCCAGGACCTTCAGGCCCTCACGCACCACTGCGGGTCCGGTGCCGTCGCCGCCAAGCACAGCAATTCGATGCACTCTCAGTCCTTTCGTCCATGCGATGCGGTCCGCCGCCTGCCCGTCCCATTCAGAGTCTGCAGGCTGTTCTTCGAGTCGTTTCGATTCTAGCCGGCGCGCACTAGGCCGGCAATAGACGCAACGAAGCGCGTGTCCGGCAAGGGAGGGGCGAGGGAACCGGGCCACGGCTCGGCGCCAAACGATCAAGCCGCGCGGAGCTTCAGCCGGTGCACGGCATTCATCCACTCGACGCAACGGGCCCAATTCTCGGGGGTGCCAGGAGTGAACTGGCCCAACAGGCGTGAGGCCGCCGCGCCCGTTGCGCCCGGAAGGCTGCAAGTGATATTGTCCATCGTCAGCGTGCCGAGCATCGCAGCCGTCGCCGCCTCGTACGTGTCGGGCGTAACTTTGGGAATCGAGACGGTTTGAAGTCCCAGTGCCGCGAACTGCTCCTGCAGCAGGCGCAGCAGGAATCCATTCTGCGTGCCCCGTCCGACAAAGATCACCTGATCGATCGCGTACGACTTCGATAGGAATTGCCGCACGACGTCGGCGGGACACGCGGCGACCAGGTGCGTCGCCGTGCAGAGGATGTCGGCCACCGACCAACCGCGCTCGGCGGCGTACTGAGCGGTCGCGTCGATGAACGGCTTGCCAAAATCTTCCGGCCCCAGAAACCGCGGCGGGTCGCGACGGAGAAACGAATGGGCCGCCCATCGCCGCGTGAGCGGCTTGATCTGGCGACCCTGCACCGCCAGGATTCCACGCTCGTCCACTCGATGCCGACCGGCCGCCAGGCACTTACTCAGGTCGCCGAGCAACCACATGCCCGGCCCAACCTCCATCGACCCGGCACGCAACGGGCCGCCGCCGGCGGGCAACCAGGTCACCTGCGTGATCCCGTCGACGTGCACCACCAAGCGAGTTGATCGTTGCTCGTTGGCCAACAACCAATCGACGATGACCGAAAGCGGCCGACCACGCCCACCCGCCGCCCGATCGCGAGCCGCCAGTCCGGCGAGCACTGTCGTCCCTGAAAACTCGGCCACACGCGCGGCCAACCAGGTCGCATCTGATTCCGCTTCGTTCGGTTCACCATCCCAAGTGATCGCCTGAAGTAGCACCTGATCCGCAGGCGCGCTCGCCTTGGCGATGAGCGTGCGAGCGATCTCGACGAGATGCTCAGCCAGCGACACGCAGGCACGGACCGCCTCCCGCCCTTCGCCGGGTTCACTCAGCCCCGACGCCGCCACCGATGCGAGCGTTTCGGCGTTTGAATCGAGACCGACCCCCGCGACCCGTACTAGCGCCGCACGGACCTGATCGGCGCGCGCGTCCACCGAAAAGCCTATGACAAGACGTGAGTCCACGGCCGTGTACTCCTGGTTCGACTATGCGGCCAGGGCCAACGCCGGTGACTCACAGGCAGCGATCAGCGCCTCGAATATCTGGGCGTCTAGGGCCGAATCCGCGGCCGGGTTCCACTGCACACCCATGCAGAACCACGCCGGATCGATCGTCTCGATCGCCTCGATCACGCCGTCGGGAGCGACCGCCGCAACATGAAACTTGTTCGACACGCGACGCACCGCCTGATGGTGCTCGCTGCTCACGCGAATCTCGCCGTCGCCGTAAATCTCGTCGAGCCGAGTGCCGGGAGTGATCTCGATGCCGTGTCGGTGCGCGCCACCGAGCGGGTCCTTGTGCGGCATCGCGCGAGGCAAGTCTTCGGGCAAGTGCAGATACAGCGTGCCGCCAAACACGATGTTGATAAGCTGCATGCCCAAACCACAACCCAACAGCGGCAGCTTGCGCTCAGCGGCCAGCTTCACCAGCAAACGGTCGGCGTCCTCGCGTCGCGACGGAACCGTGCGCACGGCCGGATGAGGCGCCTGACCGAGCCGCTTCGGATCGAGATCGTCCGCGCCGCCCACGAGCACCAATGCGTCGAGCAGATCGACGATCGGCCGCAGATCGGCGTCCTTCACGAACGGAGGAATAATGATGGGCGTGCCCCCCGCGGCGAGCACGCTGTCGTAGAATCCGGCGTGAATGACGCTGACAGGACCTCGCCCCTTGGCCGGAACTCGCAGTTCCATATTGATGCCGACGCGAGGTTTCTTCTTAGTCGTACGCATGGATTCCCTTCCTTTCTTTGGACACTCCCATACCTGAGACAACACCACGCCCGATGCTCACGCCCGGGCGCCCAAGCCTCCTCTCTGCGAGGGTCACACAAACACGACCTCAGCGACCGGCTGGCGATCGCGATCGGCCCTTGCCCAGCATCGCCGCCACCGCCTGCTTGTTGTCCAGTGACGAGCGAGCCTTGGCAAAAGCCGCGTCGACCGCGTCGGGCAGCAGCCGGTCAATCGCCTCGTAAACGCTCCTTCCGAACCGCTCGGTCTGCACCAACTCCTCCAGTTCCTTCCAGAGGCCATCGGTGATCGTGATGCGAAGCTTGTGGCTCTTCAGTAGGTTCTTGGGTCTGGCCATAAAATGGATTTAAAGTGGCGTTATTATGCCAACGGATTCTCCGAATTCAAGCGCCAAGTTGAAAAAATCCGGCGTGTCGATTTTCCGGGGGCCCGACGTTACTCTCTTGCGCAAAGATTCGTGGCGGTTGTCTGTTCCCGTATCTCGTGCAGGAGGGAATGCCATGCGTCACCTTCAACTGCGCGTCGTGTGCGCAGCCAGCAGTCTTGTCCTTGTCCTTGCGGCGGCGAGATTCGCCGTCTCCGCAGACGACGCCTACACGGTCGTCGCCGACTGGCCGCGGCTGCCCGACGGCCAAAAGCTCGGCCAGGTCTCGGCCGTTGCACCCGACGGGCACGGCGAAGTGTTCGTGTTTCATCGCGGCGAGCACCCGATCTTGGTGTTCAATCGTGAGGGGAGATTCCTGCGATCGTTCGGCGACGACGTCATCGCCAAGGCTCACGGTCTGCGGTTCGACGCCGAGGGAAACGTGTGGACGACCGACGTGGGCAATCACACCGTGCGCAAGTTCAGCCACACGGGCAAGCTGCTGCTGACGCTCGGCAAGGAAGGCGAGGCCGGCGAGGCGCCCGACCGATTCAACCAACCGGCGGACGTCGCGTTCGGTCCGCACGGCGATGTGTTCGTGGCCGACGGCTATGGGAATTCCCGCGTGGCCAAGTTCTCGAAGGAGGGCAAGTTCCTCAAGGCGTGGGGCAAGAAGGGCACGGCCGACGGCGAGTTCAATCTGGTGCACGCGATCGCCATCGACGAACGCGGCACGGTCTTTGTCGGCGACCGCGAAAACAACCGCGTCCAGGTCTTCGACTCAGACGGCAAGTTCCAGGGCAAGTGGACGGAATTCGGTGCTCCGTTCGGCCTGTTCCTCGACCGACACCATCACCGGTTCCTCGTCGCCGACGGCCGAGCGCACAAGTGTCTGGTGCTCGACGGGCACGGCAAGGTGCTCGAATCGTGGGGTGTCCAGGGCAAGGCCGCGGGCCAATTCGACCTGCCTCACTCCGTTTCAATGGACAGCGACGGTTCGGTCTACGTCACCGAGATCACTGGGCAGCGCGTGCAGAAGTTCGTGCGGAAATGAAGGTGGCCAGCAGGCTGAACGGCGTCTCGCTGCCGCGCTTGGTCACGATTGGGACGCCCGACGAGGTGCTCTCGTTGAACGCGATCATGACCGAACCCGGCACGACGGCCGTGGCATCGAGAACTTCTTACTGCGTGCCCGGTTCCGTGAACTCGGTGGCCGGTCCCGCGAATCTCGCGCACAGTACCGAACATACGCTGCCCGGCCCGGAGAACCCAATGGCCGGTTCGGACGATGCACGGCCCGTGTCCGGCGGGTCGTATCGCGGGCCCGATCACCGTCCGCGCCTGTCCGGCGATCGCGGGCCCGGCCCGTCGCCCTGACTCGCCAATGCTGAATCTCGCTCGGCTCGAACTCCTCGGCACGCCGCAAGTTTCACCCGGCAAATTGCCGCAAGCCTCATCCGGCCGGTATACTTCCGCCCTGCCGCGTGATCGCTCACTCCAATTCCTTCAGCACGTCGCGCAGCTTTTTGAGGCCATTGGTAGGGTGGGCACAGCCCACCAACGCCGGCACGGAACTGGTGGGCAGTGCCCACCAACGCCGGCACGGAACTGGTGGGCAGTGCCCACCCTACTTGTTGGGCAAGCCGTCATCGCTCACTCCAATTCCTTCAGCACGTCGCGCAGCTTTTTGAGCCCATTGGTAGGGTGGGCACAGCCCACCAACGCCGGCACGGAACTGGTGGGCAGTGCCCACCAACGCCGGCACGGAACTGGTGGGCAGTGCCCACCAACGCCGGCACGGAACTGGTGGGCAGTGCCCACCCTACTTGTTGGGCAAGCCGTCATCGCTCACTCCAATTCCTTCAGCACGTCGCGCAGCTTTTTGAGCCCATTGGTAGGGTGGGCACAGCCCACCAACGCCGGCACGGAACTGGTGGGCAGTGCCCACCAACGCCGGCACGGAACTGGTGGGCAGTGCCCACCAACGCCGGCACGGAACTGGTGGGCAGTGCCCACCCTACTTGTTGGGCAAGCCGTCATCGCTCACTCCAATTCCTTCAGCACGTCGCGCAGCTTTTTGAGCCCATTGGTAGGGTGGGCACAGCCCACCAACGCCGGCACGGAACTGGTGGGCAGTGCCCACCCTACTTGTTGGGCAAAGCTGTCATCGCTCACTCCAATTCCTTCAACACGTCGCGCAGTTTCTTGAGCGCCCGGTGCAGCAAACCTGCAATCGCAGCCGGCGTGCGATCCAATTGCTCGGCGATCTCCGCCAGCGACTGGCCTTGCCAGTAATGCAGCACGACCGCGTCCCGCTGTGCCTCCGAAAGCGATTCGACCGCATCGGCCACGCGCAACATTCGTTCGTTCCGTTCCGCGCGCTGGCTGGGCGACGACTGATCCGACGCCAGCCAGCGTTCCAGCCGCATCGAAGAACCTTCCAACTCCGCTTCGAGCGACCGCTCGCGGCCGATGTCTCGTCTGCCGCGCCCGAAATCTCGCACCGCATGCGTCAGAGTCCGCGCCAGAATCTGCCGCAGCCATCCGGCCAACTCCTCTGCCGTCGAGCCGCGAAACTGCCCGATCGCCCGATGCGCCTGCAACAAGGTTTGCTGCACCAGGTCCGAGTCGTCCAGCTTCGCCCTCAGCCGCGGGTCCAATTGCACTCGCGCCAGAAACTTCAGGTACGACCGAAATCGATCCAGCGGCGGCACGTCGCCTCGCGACTCAGATGCCATGAAATCACCTACTCTCCTAGAGCCTACTCGCGCGCCGTCTGTGCGCGGGAACCGTGAAAATCGAGAAGCGCCGGCCGCCGCGGCCCGGAACGTTGCTGAAAGCTGAAAAGTCAGGCTGGAAGCCCAGCCGAGGCATTCGAAGAGCGGATCGAGAAACTCGCGGCGGAGCTGTGTCTCGTTGTACTGGCCGGACTGGTAGGAGTCGGCGTGCAGGTCGAATCGTTCGACGAGTTCGATGACTTCGCGTGGCGCGCTCATGGCGTGCGTATCTTACCGTGAGTCGTTTCTGGCTTCGTAGCGGACTTCGCGGGAATCCAAGTGTCGCCTCAGATCGTGCGGGCTTCGAGCACGATGGTCCCCTCGGCCGACTCGCCCGGCTGCAAGATCCTCAGGCCCGCGTCGATGCCGCGCGGCTGCAGGTTGATCGCGTCCGTGACGCAGGTGTATGGTTCGAGGCAGATCGAGTCGCGCGACGGCGGCGTGTAGATCACCAGTTCGCGAAACAACCCGTCGAACCGAAAGATCACCTCCACTCCCGCCGACCGATCGATCAGGCGCGACGTACACCAGCCCGAATCGAACGTCAGGCCCGTGAACACCGTGTCGAACTTCAAATCGGAAAGCGGCCGCTCGGCGCGGAGCGCGGCCGGGTTGGCGACGGGAACGAGCCGGCCCGTCGGCAGCAACTCTTCGAGTTCCCAGACGCTCAAGACCGGCGCCGAGACAAGACACCGTGCCTCGTCGCCGCCGGCGGCCAGCGGCAATCGGAAGTATGGGTGAGTACCGAAGCCCCACGGCAGCGGCCGTGAGTCTGGGTTCGTCACGCGAATGCGACTGGTGAGCGTGGGGTAGGCTTCCAGCCTGCCCGGTTCATACGTGGCAGTGGCAGGCTGGAAGCCTGCCCCACCGCGCGGACTCGGTGGCGTCGTGCCGTGGACCGAGTACGACACGTCGATCTGGAAATCGGCCGGCCACAGCGACTCGATGTCCGGAGCGTCGACGCTGAGCTGAAACCGCCCCGTGACCTCGTTCGGTGCAGAGCGAACGACTCGCCAGGGGCGGTCGTAGACCAGCCCGTGAATCGCGTTGACCCCGCGCTCGTTGCGGGGCAGCTCGAACGGGCGACTGCCGAACTCGAACCGTCCGCCGCGGATGCGGTTCGGAAACGGAAACAGGATCGGCGTCCCGTTTCCCGACGGCCGCGCCGGCCTCTCGGCAAAATCCGCCGCCGCCGCGATCAGTTCATGCTCGGCCCCACCGGCCCGACAGCGAAAGCTGAAGCAGTTGAAACCATAGTCAACCAGCACGCGGGCGCACGCTCCGACCCGAGAATCTCCAATGACGGCTACGTTGCTCATGGTGTGGTCCCCACGTGGCTGCCTCATCGCGTTGGTCTTACCCGGCCCCAGCCGGAACTTGATGTTGCAAATTGCACCTTCAAGTTCTGGAACTCCTGGCTTCTCGCCTAGTACTACAGCGCACCTTGGGTAGGGTGGGCTTTGCCCACCGACACATATGGGGTTGGTGGGCAAAGCCCACCCTACCTGTGACCGCGCAGCAATCAAGGTGCGCTGTGTACTAGCAGCGACCTCCTGGCGCAACTGCTCGGCCTCAACCCCAGGTCTCTGAAGGAAATCCTGGCGCAGTCACTTCGTCGCCTCGCGCACGATGTGCCCCAACTCGGGCACGATCAGTTTCTCCATGGCCAACCGCACGGCGGCGGTTGAGCCGGGCATGGTCAGCACGGCCATGCGACCGACCAGGCCGCCGACCGCGCGGCTCAACATGGCGGCCGCGCCAATCTCCTGGAAGCTCAGCATGCGGAACAACTCGCCGTAACCCAGCAGCGGCTTGGTCAAGAGGGCCGAGATCGTCTCGTAGGTCTGGTCGCGAGGGCTGATGCCCGTGCCGCCCGTGAGCAGCACGGCCTGGACGTCGCCACGAGCGGCGTAGCCTGCCACGAGCGGCCCGATCCGCTGCGGATTGTCCGGCACAATGACGCGGTCGACGACTCGGTGGCCGGCCGACTCGAGAAACTGCACGATCAGCGTGCCCGACCGGTCGGTTGCGGTCGTTCGGGTATCGCTGATCGTCACGACGGCACAGGCGATCGACGGCGGCGCCGCCTCGCGATGCTCCGCGGCGCCCGAGAGCGGCTGGCTCGATTGACCTGACATCTCGGATTCCTTTATAATCCCGCCGGTTTGCTGGGCGGCCGGCGGCTGGAGTACATCATGTCGCGCGTCTCGACGATTCTGTGTGCCGCGCTGGGCTTCGTCGCCCTGATGAACACGTTGTCGGCCGACACGATCAAGCTCACGAGCGGCGGCACGGTCCGCGGCCAGATTCTCGACGAAAAGAGCACCAAGGAGTCCCTGGTCGTCAAGCTTCAGATCGGCGGCGGCGAGGTTACGATCGAACGCGACAAGATTCAAGAAGTCATTCGCGACAAGGGAGCGCTGGCCGAATACGACCAGATCAAGGCCGACTACGCCGACACGGCCGACGATCAGTTTCGGCTGGCGATGTGGTGCGAGAAACAGAAGCTGTACCGGCAACGCAAGCAGCATCTCGATCGCGTGATCGAACTGGAACCCGACCATGCCGCCGCTCGCGAGAAGCTCGGCTACCTGCGACACGAGGGCAAGTGGCTGACTCGCGACCAGCAGCAAGAGGCGAAAGGGCTGGTGCGGTTCGGCGGCCGGTTCGTCACACCGCAGGAACGGGAGATTCTCGAAAAAAAGAAGCGCGAAGAGAGCGTGGTGCGCGACTGGCATCAGCGCGTGAAGATGTGGAAGGGCTGGCTCACGAGCGATGAGCCGGCCAAGGCTCGCGACGCCGAACAGCAGCTTCGATCGATCGACGACCCGCGGGCGATGGACGCCTTGGTGAACCAGTTCGGCAAAGAGAAAGAGGAGTCGCGTCGCGTGATGATGTGCGAGATCGTCGGCGGCTTGCCCGGCGAGCAGGCGACGCTGGAACTCGTCAAGCGGTGCATCATGGACATGTCGGCCGACGTACGTTGGGCCGCTGTCGAGGCGCTGGTCGAGCGTGAGGACGCCGAAGCGGTGCGGGCGCTGATGAAGATTCTCACGTCCGAGCACAACACGGTGGTCCGCCGAGCGGCCGATGCGCTGGGGGCGTTGGAAGATTCGAGCGCCGTCCCGGCGCTGATCGACGCGCTCGTGACCAAGCACAAGCAAGTAGTCACGCGCAATGCGCCAGGCTCGTTCATGGGGGTCCAAACGCCCACGATAGTCGACTTCGAGCCGGTGGTGGCGTCGGGCGTTGTGGCATTCAACCCGGTGATCGGTTACCAGGCTCAGGGCGGGGGCTTCACGAAGTCGATCACCGAGGTGGTGGTTGTGCCGGTGGAGAATCCCGAGGTGCTGGGCGCGCTGACCGCGATCACCGACCAAGACTTCGGTTACGACAAGGCTGCGTGGCGGCGGTGGCTCGCCGGCCAGAAGCAGCGCGATGAACTCAAGAACCGTCGGCCGCTCGACGACTGACGGTTGTCGACGGCCTGGAATGGCCGTCCGTTCGGAACGTCGCCGCGCGATCCGCTGCGGCGGGAGACTCGTACAAAGTTCAAGGAGGGACTTAGCGATGCAACTACACGTCTCGCGTCATTTCCAGATGTTCGGTTTCGCCATTCTGATGGGTGCGGCCTTGCCGATCGTCGCGGCCCAGGAGCCACGGCCGTCGGAGCCGGTGGCTGAGGGGTTGAAGAAGGCGGCGGTGCCCGCACGACCCGAATCGTCGCCCGATAATCGCCGCCGCGCGCTCGAACTGCTGGCCGAGGCCGAGATGGCCCTGGAGCAGGGCCTGACCGCCCGGGCCACCGTGCTCGCCCGCGAGGCGAGCGGCCTGTATCCCGAGTCGAAGGCGATCGCCGGCTTCCTCGTCTCGGTTCAGGCGGAACAGACGCTCGCCAAGGCGGCGACTGCCACTCAGAATCGAGCAAAGGCGCACCTCGCCGCCGCGCTCACACGCTCTCAGGTTCTGATGCAGCAACGTCGCTACACCGAGGCGCTCGACCTGCTCAACGGCATCATCGAGGCCGCCGCGAAGTTCCCGGCCGCCGCCGACGTCTCGCTGTACCGCGATCTCGCTCAAAAGGAACTGATCGAGTACCGCGTCGGCGTCCAGACCGGAACGATCCGACCCAATCAGGACGCGGGCCCGCCGCCAGTCAACGATCCGATCGGACTGGGCAAGCCCGAGGCCCCGGTCAGTTACGAGTTCCCTCGCGCGCCGTCGAACGCCTACCGCTTGGCTCGCCTGTCCGGCGACCAGACGCCGGCGTGGTACACACGCATGCGCGCCGCCCTGCGACGCACCATGTCGGTCGACTACCGCGCGATGCCACTCGGCCTTGTGCTCGACGACATTCAGGAATCGACCGGACTGCCGCTCATCGTCGACTCGCCGATCCAGGCGGCCAAGACCACGCTGACCACGACGGTCGACCTGCGAGCACGCAGCGTCTCGGCCGAGACGGTGCTCAGCCTGGCGACTGAACTGGCCGGCTGCGAATACGTCTTGCTCGAAAAGGGGATCATCGTGACGACGCCCGACAAGGCAGGCGACTACATCCGCAACTTGCCCGACTCGGTCGCCAGCCACTGGTCGCGCGCCCGGCACCTGTTCCCCGACCTGTACGTCGACGCAATGACGAGCCGCCCGCTGCCCGAGGCAAAGCCGGCCACGGCCGCGGCAGGCGGTCCCGATCAGGTGCCGTCGTACCTCCGATCGGGACGCGACCTAGTCGCCCATATAGAGCAACTGATACGGTGAGGCAAAGTTGAAGGAGTTGAAAAAGTTGAAGGAGTTGAGGGAGTCAGAACGCGCCGCAGCTCTTCTTCAAGTTCTTCAACTCTTCAACTCCCTCAACTCATATGGCGGGGCTGGCACGAGGGCGAGCGCGCCGAGTATAATCGCCAGCCGCCCCACCCGCGTGCCGTCTGCACGACGGCGCGACCGATACCTGAGTGCGCCGAGATGAGGGCCGAATGACCAATTCGCCGATCGAAGCTCGTTTGCGCGGTTTTCGCCGCCGCTGTCGTCAGGTGTTGGGGTTGCACGGCGCGGCTTGCGTCGTTGCCGTCGCGATTGGCCTCGCCGTTGCGAGCGGGCTGGGCGACTGGCTGCTTGACCTCTCGACGGGCGTGCGAGCGATCCTGCTGGCGGCGCTTGTTGTCGGCACGGCCTGGACGGCTTACCGATTTCTGCTCATTCCCCTACTCCTTCCGCTGCGCGATGTGGACCTCGCGTTGCGCGTCGAGGACAAGTTTCCGGAGCTAAACGACGAACTCGCCAGCGCCGTAGAGTTCCTACGCGAGTTGCCCGACTCCGATCGCACCGGTTCGCCCGCATTACGTCGCGAAGTGGTCGAGCACGCGGCGCGGCAGACGGCGGCGATGTCGTTCGATTCGGCGATAGATTGGAGGCCCGCGCGACGAGTGGCGGCCGCGGCCGGATCGATCGTGCTGTTGGCCGGTGCGTTGGTGTTGGCCAGCCCCGGATCGGCGCGGACGGCGCTAGCTCGGTTGATCAATCCATTTGGCGATGTGAGTTGGCCGCGCGACATTCGGCTCAGGCTGCTCGACTCGCCGCGACGCATCGCACGAGGCGACGCGTTTCAGGTTGCGGTCGCCGTCGAGTCCCTGGGTGGCCAGATGCCCGACCGCGCCGAGATCCACTACCAATTCGACGGCGGCGACACGGCCACCGAGCCGATGCGGCCGCGCGGCGATTCGCAGTTCACCGGCGGGCTGGAGGCGGTCACCCGCAGCTTCGATTTTTACATTCGCGCGGGCGACGGCTTCATCGACCCGGTTCACGTGGACGTCGTGCCGCCGCCCGAAGTCGAGGGCCTGCGCGTCCGGCTGACCTATCCAACGTACACCGCGCGGCCGCCCGAAGAACTGCCGACCGACAAGGGCCAGGTCCGCGCCGTATGGGGCACGGTGGTCGATGTGACCGCGCGGTCGTCGAAGCCCCTCGACCGGGCCGAACTGCGTCTGGAGCCGGGCCAACCAATCCCCGCCTCAGTCTCGCCCGATGGGACCGAACTGACGGCGCGATTCAAGCTGGAGGAAAGCGGATCGTACTGGTTCGCACTGCGCGATCGTGAAGGCTTCGAGAACCGCCGCGTCTCGCGATACGACCTGGCTGTCCAGAAAGATCAACCGCCCGACGTGACGGTCGAGCGACCGGCGGCCGATATCGAGGTGACGCCGACTGCCGACGTGCCGCTGCGTGTGGTCATCAAGGATGACTTTTGGATCGAGAGCGCTACGCTCGAATACAGCGTGTCCGGCTCGGCGCCCGAGTTGAAATCCGTACCGCTCTGGGCCGGCGACTCACGGCCGCAGCGTCAGGTTGTCGAGCACGTGTGGCACCTGGCCGATCTCGCGCTCACGCCGGGCTCATCGGTCACGTATCGCGCGGCAGCTCGCGACGGCGACGATCTGCGCGGGCCGAACGTGGGACAGAGCCGACAACTGCGGCTCATGGTGGTCACGCCCGAGGCCCTGGCCCGTCGGATCGAGGATCGCCAGCTCGTGATCTACCAGGAACTCGAGCGAATCCGCAAACAGCAGATCGACGCCAAGGCTCAGGTCAGCGGCCTCGGCGAACAACTGGCCCGCTCGGCTGAGCTCGGCAAGGCCGACGTGGCGCGCCTGCAGTCGGCGGAGATGTTACAGCGGCAGGTCGGCCGGCGCATCACCAGCCCAACCGAGGGGGTGCAGGCCCAGGTCGAGCAGGTGCAGCAGGACCTCGCGAACAATCACATCGAAGACGCCGCCGTCGCCGCGCAAATGGCGGCGGTCGAATCGGGTCTGGAACAAATCGCTCGCGAGCATCTGCCGCTGATCGATCAGCAGCTTGGCCGCGTGCGCAAGTCGGCCGAGGCGGCGACCGAGCGGCCGGCGGATGCGGCCCAGCGCGACGCCGCGCGAGCCGGACTCGAAGAGGCCGAGAAGCATCAAGACGCCGTCGTCGCTGGACTCGACGACCTGCTCGAGCGCATGAGCAAGTGGGAAACATATCGCGGCATCGCCCGCGACGTGCGCGAGTTGGCCGAGGAACAGAACAAGCTCGGCGAACAGACGGCCGAGGTCGGACGCGAGTCGATCGGCAAGAACAAAGAAAACTTGCCTGCCGACGTCCAGGCCCAACTCGATCGGTTGGCCGGTCGCCAGGAGCAGGCTCGCGAACAGCTTGGTCGCGTGCAACGCAAGATGGAGCAGATGAGCGGCCGACTGGCCGAGAACGATCCGGTCGGGTCCGAGGCGCTGCGCGACGCCGCCGAAAGCTCGCGGCAGGCCGGCACGGCCGAGCAGATGCAGCAGGCGGCGGCAGGCATCCGCCAGAACCAGGTGGGGTCGGCCGAGGCGGCTCAGCGACAAGCGGCCGAAGATTTGAAGCAGATGCTCGACACACTGGAGAACAACCGCGAGCGCGATCTGGCCAAGATAGTTCAAAAACTGCGCGAGGCCGAGACGAAGCTTGCCGAAATCCGGCAGCGGCAGCTCGAACAGTTGAAGCGGACCCAGGAGGCCGGGGCGAACCAGAACGCCGAAGAGCGCAAGCGCGAGCTGGAACGACTCGCGCGTCAGGAGCAGGAACTTCAGCGCGAGACCGCTCGGCTCGCTCAGCAACTGCGGCGACTTGCCGCGGACCAGGCCGCCAAGACCTCGTCGTCCGCCGCAGGCCGCATGGCTCAGGCGGGCGAGCAGTTCAATGAATCCGATGCCGAAGCCGCCCAGGCCGCTCAGCAGAAAGTGCTCGAGGAACTGGAAAAGGCGCAGCAGGAAGTCGCCCAAGCGCGACGCGAGGCCGAGGCGCAGTTGGCGCTGGAACAGCTCGCAAGGATCGGCGACACGCTGGCCGCCCTGCACAATCGCGAGAAGGCGGCCAAGGAGGAATCTGAGCGTCTTGAAAAGGCGCGACAAGGAAAGGGCAACTGGACTCGCCCGCTGCTCGCTTCGCTGCGGACCGCCAGCGAGGCTCAGGACACCATTCGCGAAGACACCGCCAAAGCCCGCGAGGTGCTGACCTCGGCCCCGGTCTTTGCACTGGCACTGAGCCGGGCCATCAGTAACATGGAACGGGCGACCCAGCGACTCAAGGACCGTAACGCCGACGCCGAGACCCAGGCCGCTCAGCAGGCGGCGATCAATCGCCTAGCTCAGTTGCTCGATTCGCTCAAGAACGACCCGGCGAATCAGGAGGGCGAACAACAGCAACAGTCGGGCGAAGGGGAAGGCCAGGGGAGCGGCCAGCAGGGCGACGGCATCCCAGCCATCGCTCAGTTGAAACTGCTTCGTTCGCTCCAGATCGAAATCAACGAACGTACGCAGGAGCTTGCACAACTTCAAAAGCGAGAACAGAGGCTGTCGCCCGATCAGGTGGAGGAGGCCAAGTCGCTCGCCGCCGATCAGGGGACTCTGGCCGACATCGTTCGAAATATCACCGCGCCGTCGCAAGACGAGCCACCCGACGAAGGAGAAAAACCATGATGTACGCGCGTCTCGGCAGAGCAGGACTCTGCCTGACCCTTGGTTGCGTCGTGTTGTTCGTCGCCGCCGCCAGGTCCGACGAGCCGCCGCCGAGCGACCAGCAAGCGGCGAAGCCGCAGCCCGCGGCTGCCGACGAGCCGGGCAAGTCCGACAGACCAGCCAAGCCGCTCGACGCCGAGTTGCTGAAGGCGCTCGAAGAGAAGTCGGCGCCCGAAGCGGATGAGGAAGCGCCGCTGGTCCGGGTGGGCCGGCGCATGCGCGAAGTCGAGACTCGGCTGGTCAAGACCGACGCGGGAGATGAGACGGTGAACTTGCAAGAAGCAATTGTGCAGGACCTGGACAAGCTCATCGAGCAGATGCGCAAGGGCGGCGGCTGACCGACGTGCGGGGCTGCCGGGTGCAGCCAACATTCGAAGAAGCGGCAGACCAGTCAAAACGCTCAGGGAAGGAAGCCGCCGCAAAAGCCGGGCAAGGGATCGGAACCCAAGGAGGGCGAGGTGAACGCCAAGCCCGGCGACGTGGCCGAAGGCGAGTTGAAGGCGACGGGCCGGCTGGTGAGGGCGGTCTGGGGCCACTTGCCCGAGAAGATGCGCGATGAGATGGAACAGGCGTTCGGCGAGAAGGAGCTACCCAAGTATCGAGCCATGATCGAGCGGTACTTCCGCACGATCGCCGAAGAGGGGCAGACGCCGAGTCGTTAGCGTAGTGCAGGCGGCCCGCCTGCAATGTCGTCAAAGGAAGCCGCAGGCGAGCCGCCTGCACTACGACTTCCTTGGGAGCGTAGTGCAGGCGGGGCCCGCCTGCAATGTCGTCAAAGGAAGCCGCAGGCGAGCCGCCTGCACTACGACTTCCTTGGGAGCCTGGGCGCGTTTCTCAACGCGCCAACGTCTGTCCTAGATTGCTCACGTACGAGTTGCGGAATCATGATTGGTCGCCGAACCATGTACGCTGCAGTTATGCTTGCCGCCGCGATCCCGATGGCGACTGCCGACGGGCCGTCGCGCGACAGCCGCGGACGGCCCGCCGTAGAGGCCATGAGTCAGGAATCACGCGAGGCGATCGAGCGATCGTTGGCGTGGCTCGCCGAGCGACAGGAACCCGACGGATCGTTCGGCAGCGGCGGCTACGTCGGCAACATCGCAGTCACCAGCCTGGCCGGGCTGGCGTTCATGACGGCTGGCCACATGCCCGGGCAAGGGCCGTACGGCGAAGTGCTCGACAAGGCGATCGGCTACGTGCTCGAAAACACGAACACGTCCGGGTTCATTGAGTCGCGGCGATCGACCACGCACGGCCCGATGTACAGCCACGGTTTCGGTTGCCTTTTTCTGGCCGAAGCCTACGGAATGACCCACCGCCCGGAGATTCGCGAGAAGCTCAAGAAGGCCGTGCTGCTCATCATATCGAGCCAGAACAAGGAAGGCGGTTGGCGCTATCAGCCGGGTTCGCTCGATGCGGACTTGTCGGTGACCGTCACGCAGATCATGGCCCTCCGCGCCGCGCGCAACGCGGGAATATCGGTGCCGCGCGAAGTCGCCGCGAAGTGCACCGACTACGTGCGACGCAGCCAGAACGCCGACGGCGGGTTCATGTACATGGCGCACGGCGGGTCGAGTGCGCCGCCCCGATCGGCGGCCGGCGTCGTGGCGCTGTATTCTGCCGGCATCTACGAAGGCAAGGAGATCGAAAAGGGCCTCGACTACCTGCTGCAAAACGCCTTGCCGCTGCCGTCGAGCCGCGCTACGCGACGCCAGAGCCACTACTTCTACGGTCACTACTACGCCGTGCAGGCGATGTGGCAGGCCGGCGGCGACTATTGGACCCGATGGTATCCGGCAATTCGTGACGAACTGCATCGCACGCAAATGCCGCAGGGCTTCTGGGAAGACAGCTCGGTGTGCAACGAATACGGAACGGCCATGGCGGTCATCATCCTGCAGACGCCGAACACCCACCTGCCGATATTCCAAAAGTAACCGCGGAACGAAGCGATGCCGACTCGCGCCCTTCGCAAGCTGCTTGCGGTTGTGCTGTTTCTAGTCGGAGCGCCGGTCACATGCGCCGATGAGTTTGAGTTTCAGCCGGTGGACGGAACCGCGGTACGTGGACGACTCGGCGGCCTTGAGCGTCCCTGGCGGTTGCTGGTGATCGGCGGCAACGCACTCGATGGACGCGACCTTCTCTGGGCGCGAAAGAGCGCGGCGTGGCCGGTACTTGGCCCTTCCGGCTCCCAGGTCTTGCTTGCCAACGGCGACCGGTTGCGGGGCATTCTACAGCGTGCCACGGCGGAGAATCTGGAATTGAATTCCGAATTGCTCGGCGACGTGTCGATCCCGCTCGAACAGGTTCGTGCGATGTTGCCCAACCCGCCCGCCGACCGTCCCGCGCGCGAACGATTCTGTAGCAGGTTGGCGGCCGACCGTCGCAAGCACGACATCGTCGTCCTTGGCAACGGCGACGAGATTTCCGGCACGTTTCTGGAACTTGGCGACGCTGCCGTGCGGATCGAGACGGCCCAGGGGGCGATCGACATCAACCGCGCCGAGGTCCGCGCTGTGGCCATGAGTTCCGACTTGGTCTCCGCCTCGCGACCCGAACACCTCTACGCTCAGATCATGCTGGCCGACGGATCGGAGGTATCCTTGCTCCAGGCATGGACCGAAGGGCTTCGGCTGCGCGGTCAATCGGCCTTCGGCCGCGAGTTATCGATTCCACTCAGCCAGGTCATCGCCATGGAGTTTCGCAACGGCCGGGCAACTTACGTTTCGGACCTTGAGCCGGCCGACTATCGCCACACGCCGTACTTGGGCGTGGAGTATGACTGGCAGCGCGACCGATCGGTCCTGGGCAACGTTCAGTCGATCCGGGGCCAAGTGTTCCGCAAGGGCGTGGGCGTTCACAGCCGATCGGAATTGAGCTACGACCTCAACGGATCGCATCGCCGGTTTGAAGCCGTCGCGGGAGTTGACGACGAAACTGGAGGGCACGGCAGTGTCGTCTTCCGCGTGGTGCTCGACGGCAAGGTCGCTTGGGAAAGCGAACCGCTCACCGGCCGGTCAAGACCGCAGCCGGTTCGCGTAGAACTGGGCGCCTCGAAGAGAATCACACTGGTCGTCGACTTCGCCGAACTGGGAGACGTGCAAGACCACGCAGACTGGGGTGACGCGCGGCTCGTCCGGTAGGCCCGAAGCGCAACGGTGTCAGCGAGGTTATTGTGCCCTACTCGCGCGGTCGCGCGTCGTGCCTGCGTCAACCGCCGACCGATTCTGCACCTCAGGCCGGTCGCGACGGCTTGAGCACTCGAATCTGGTTTACGATCTCACGGCCGTGGGCTACCGAGATGACCGCCTCTTGGGCGAGCTGCTTGTAGTAGTAGCTGCCCACTTGGCCCGTCAGAACGATCGTGTCACCCTCGGCGGCGACCTCCAGATTGTGCAGCGCCGAAATCGGACTCTGCCGGAGTGCCGACACAGCTAGCGGTTCCACTGGGTCGCAGACTCTCATTTCCCAACCCTCCTTAGCACGAGTGAATCCTAGATCCTGTCAGAACGGACTAAGTCAGCCGATCGCTGAACTCGTGTGGCTGCGGTCATAGAGTCTCAACCTCCGTGTACGCCGAGACGAACCGAGACGGATCGCGCGGATGATGTCTCAGCGGGGCCGCTATTGTGCTCGCGAGAGTCGAGGAAATCAATGTTTCTTTGCTGTTTTCCGCGAACTTGACCTGCGCGAGGTGCGCGGTCTGGGCTAGTATCTCCACTCGACGCCGGTGTAGAAGTTCACTCCCGGCTGACGCACGCCCGTTCCGGTGCGCAGATCGAGATGCTCGTGGTAGTCCTTGTCGGTGAGGTTTTCGACGCCGCCGACCAGCAGCAAGTCGCCGGCCACGTGCCAGTAGCCACGCGCGTCGAAAACGGTGAAGCCCGGTGTGGTTCGCTCGATCAGGCTGCTGGCGACGCGGTCCTGATTGTCAACGATTCGTGCGGCCAGTTCGATGCCCCAACGTGGTTGCGGGCCCGGCTCGTGCAATCGCACTCCGAGTCGGCTCTCGAGCGGCGCGATGCCCGGCAGCGGCTCCTCGGAACTGCCCAACGCCGAGACGCCCGGCACCGGCACGCCGCCGGGATCGTTCAGCACGACGCCGCGGTTGCCGCGCGAGTGATCGCGCCCTTCCACGTAACTCAGCGTGCCGAACGACGTGAGCCACTCGTTCATGTCGTACTCGCCGTACACTTCGCCGCCCGACAGAGTGGCCAGGTCGGTGTTCACGAACTGCACGGCCAAGGCTGTCGGCTCGTTGAACGCGAAGCTGAACGCTCGATAGGTGATGTAGTCGTGCACCCAGGCGTAGAAACCGCTCGCGCCGCCGCGGAATCGGCCGCAGTCGGCCTTCATGCCGACGTCGATCTGCCAAAGCGATTCCGGGTCGAGGTCGGGATTGCCGACAACCGAGCTGAACCCTTGCTGCAGGATGGCTAGGAACGGTGCGACCGCATACAGCTCGGTCAGCGTCGGCGGTCGCTCGCCATGGCCGAAGCCGACCACCGCGGTCAGATGGGGGCAAATCTGGTAGTCGCTTGTGACATACGCCGACCATAGATCGAAGTCCTTGTCGAACCCGTCGGTCCCCAGAATCCCTTCCAATTCGGCGCGCGTGCGTCCGGCCGGCGTCCCCTCGATGTTCGTTGAGACCCAATCGACCCGCGAACCGGCACGCAGCGTCAGGCGATCCGTGAGCGGTAGCACCTCTTCCACAAAGAGGCCGGGGTTCGACCAGTGCGAACGCGGGATCGGAAAGTTGTCGGTGAGGAAAAAGCCGGGCGTCACCTCGAAGGTGTCAATCTCGTTCAGCTCTTGTTCCAGGTAGCGCAGGTCGACTCCAGCGGTCAACTGCGGGCAGTCCGGTTGGCCCCACTCGCCGGCAAGTCGAAACCCGCTCGACATGCTGTCCACATCGGTGAAGCCGGTGAAGGTGAGCAATGTGTCGAGTTCAGGAATCTGTTCGCGCTTGCCGCTGCGCTGCGCGTTGCCCTCGAATCGTGTGCGGTTGTACCACGTGTCGAGCGTCAGCCGATCGAAATGCGGCTGGTTCTCGAGCACATACTCGACCTCGAAGCCGTCGGTGACCAGGAAGTCCATGTCGAAGATCTGGCCGGGGAACTCGACGTCGGTCTGGTCGAGCCGCAGGTAGCTGAATTCCACGTGGCTATCGGCCGAGAGGTCCACGCCTATGCTCGAGTCGAACTCGCGCGATTTGTAACTGGCGGGCATGGATGTGCCGTCGCCGGAGTCGTAGTCATTGCCGGTGCGGTGGGTGTAGCCCAGGCGAGCGCCCCAGTCGTCGCTGCCGCCCGCGATGGTCTGGCGGCCGGACCATTGCTGACCGTTCGTCTGGTAATTCAACCCCGTGCTGCCGTGCCACTGCGGCCCGTCGAGGTAGCGCGGGGCGGTGAGCAATTGAAAGTCGGCGAACGAAAGACCCGGCCCGTAGCGCGCACTGTACGGCCCCTTCACCACGATGATGTCGCCGAGCGCGCTGGCGTCGATCTTGCTCAGCAGCGTGTCGAGGTCCATTCGTGCGGGCACCCAGTAAGAGCCCGAGGCCAGTAGCTGGCCGGCGCGATTGCCGCGGGTACGCGTGTCGGTGACGATCGGCGTGCGCTTCTGAACGCCCACGCCGAACGTAGCGTGCGATTTGCCCAACAGATTCCCCACATCGGTCGCCGGACGGACCTTTGATTCAGCGCCGACGACCACGTTGGCGCCGGGTCGCGTCGCACGTTCGATCCGTTCCTGGGCCAGAAAGCGGCGAGTGACCTCGCTGGGACCGTACAGCCGGGTGGCCATTTCGGCTGCGGCGGCCGGCACCGGGCGACGCGGCTCAATCCGTTCGATCGGCGGGCGCTGGACCTCCTGCGCGGCCTGGTCGATCGCATCATCGCCAGCGGGCGAATCGTCGGGATCGCCCGTCCCAGCGATCGAGACAGCCGACAGCGCCAGAGCCACGACACAGGTCGCGAACGACTGGGGCACTCCTGGCCCTCCTTGGCCGATGTGCCGACGCGACAGTGCGCGCACGGGAATCTCGCCGCGGCGCAAGTCGGTCCCAGGTGTAATCTCGGACTTTTCGGCAAACCTCTTCAGGAAATGGCGGCCGACAACTAATCCTCAAACAAGCGAACTTTGGAGTGCGGTGGCTGGACACCGCTTTGGTTTGCCTGGAATGTCCGTGGCGATCGATCCAAAGCGGTGTCAAGCCACCGCACTCCAAAGTTCGCCGCCTCACGACGAGAACGCTGGACTCTCGCGATATCTCGCGAAAGTTCGCTTGTTTGGGGACTAATCTGCGTCCGCACTCTTGCCGAGCAGCCCGGCGGCCTCGGCGCGGAACCGCTCGAGTTCGAGATCATCGGGCTTGTTCTTCTGCATCCAGCGAACGCCTTGTCGGTAATGGTCCGCGGCACGCTCCTTCTCGCCCAATCGCCAACAGGCCATGGCCAGGAAGAACGCCTCGACGCTGGTGGCGCCGGGACGGAACTGCACGGCGTCGTCGAGCGACTTCTTCGCCTCATGCCACTTGCCGGCGCGATACAGGGCGACGCCCATCGCGGCGTGATAAAGTTCGTGCTGCGGCGCGATCCGGACCGTCCGCTTCGCAAGCTCGACGGCCCGCTCCGGGTCGCGCAGTTCCGCGTCGGGGCACGTCGCCAGCAGCCAAGCCGATTGAATCTGGTACTTGGTCAGGTCGGCCCACGCATCTCGCCCGGCGTCGCGCACGGTGATGGCGTCTCGAAACGCCTTGCGGGCGTCCTCCGGCCGTTCGGTCGCCCAGTACAACTCGCCGAGTCGGACATAGCCGCGAGCAAGGGAGTCGCGATACCAGGGCACATCGGAATAGGTTTCGACCAGCCCTCGAAGACTCTCGATCGCACCGCGGTGCTCTGTCTCTGCCTCGGGATACTGAGCGAGCTTCTGCAACGTGTAACCGAGGCTGCTGCGGCACACGGCCAGCCCCTGTCGGTACAACGCGGCGGAGGCATTTATCTTGAGCAGCGCATCGTACTCGGCGATCGCCTCGCGACAGGTTGACTCGGCCTCGTCGTTTCGGCCCACTCGATATTCGAGATTGTGCGGCGACGACTCAACCAGTGCTGACCGATGAGTGACGGATGCTTGATGCGCCGCGATCGCATCTTGCCAGCGGCCCAAGCGGCGCAGCATCTGGCCGCGCATGCTGTGTGTGGTCGCCAGCGCGGAACGATACCACGGCTCGTCGCGGTGCTGATCGGCCAGCGTGGCAAACTCGTCGGCCGCACTGTCGAGCGTTTCGACCACGGCAGCCTCCTGGCCCAGGTCGCTGAGCAGGTATGCCAGGTTGACGACGCTAGTGAGCAGTCCCTCGCGGTAGGCCGTCGAGCGTGGCGTGTGTTTCACGAGCATGTCGAAGTCGGCGATCGCTCGCTCGTAGCAAGACCGGGCCTGTTGGTGATTGCCCTGGCTGGTGAACACCATCGCTAGGCTCAACCGACTGTGCGCGAGCCCGAATCGGTGCGGGGCGATCGCTCTCGACTCGTTGACCAACTGGGCGAAGATCGTCTCGGCCGATCGACCGTGCCGCTCCGCCGCCGGCAACTCGCCCAGCGATCGTTGCACGTCGCTGAGCCGAATGAGTCCCCAGGCGGAATCCGCGCGGAGAGCCGGGTCGTCGCTCTGCTCGGCGGAGATGCGTTCGTACTGTTTCGCGGCCTCTTCGAGCAGTTGCCGCCGGATGCGCTGGGCGCCAGGCACGTCTCGCATCCCTTCGCTGACGCCAGTCAGCAACGAATCGACCACTTCGCTGACCTGAGTCAACCGCCGCGTCGCGTCATCCTTGGCCGCCTCCGCTCGTCGCCACTGCCAGGCCACGCCCGCAAAGCCGCCCACGATCACCCACGCCAGCGCGGCCAGCAAGCCAGCGACGGCCGGTCGGCGGCGGCACCAGGCGGCGACGCGGCCCGCGAGACCCACCGGCCGCGCGCGAATGGGTTCGCCCTGCAGCCAGCGGCGCAGGTCCGACGCCAGCTCATCGCCCGTCTGATATCGCTGCGCCGGCTGCTTGGCCAGGCACTTGAGCGTGATCGTCTCGAGGTCGCGCGGGACCTTGTCGTTGAGCCGGTGCGGCGGGCGCGGGTCGTCGTGCAACACCTGAGCGATCAGCACGTGGCTGTTGCCGCGAAACGGCAACTCGCCGACCAGTAGCTCATAGAGCACCACGCCCAGGCTGTAGACGTCGCTGCGCCCGTCGACCTTGTGGCTCTCGCCGCGGGCCTGTTCGGGGCTCATGTACGCCGGAGTGCCGAGGATCTGGCCCTCCATCGTGATCGTCACCTCGACTTCGTCGCGCAGCGCGAGGCCGAAATCCATGAGCATGGGCCGACCGAGCGCGGGCGTCGGGCCGTCGCCGGGTCGGGCCGCCGAGCGATCGAGCATGATGTTCGACGGCTTGATGTCGCGGTGTACGACGCCCATCGCGTGTGCGTAGCCGACGGCCTCGGCCAGTTGGGCCGCCAGCTCGGCGGCCTCGCGAATGCCGAGCCGTCGCACTTCCAAGAGGTCGGCGAGCGACATGCCATCCACGAAGTCGCAGACCAGGTACGCGACGCCGGCATCGTGTCCCACTTCGTGGACCGAGACGATGCCGGGATGGCGGAGTTGGGCGGCGCTGCGAGCTTCACGCAGGAACCGCTGCACCTCCTGATCGGTCGCCATCCGCCCCGCGTGTGGGATCTTCACCGCCACCGTACGGTCCAGCTCCGGGTCGCGCGCCTTCCAGACCGCACCAAACGCACCGGACCCAACCTGCTGAGTGAGCTGGAACTTGCCCACTTGCACGCGAGGCCGAACGAACGTGGGCGTCGGCATCTCTTGCAGCCGGAACGTACCGCCGCAGCCAGGGCACTCCGCTGTGTCGGAATCCGGGTCCGCTAACTCGATGCCGTGCTGACACTGTGGGCACTTGACCTGCATGAGCGTCGCTCGTGAGTGACGCGAGCCATTATGCAGTGGCTTGCCGGTGTCAGCCAGTGGGGGGGGACTGGGGATTGGGCTCGGACCCAGCCCCCACCCCGCGTCCACCTGCTACTTGTAGATCACGGTGTCGTCGGTCGCCAAATCAGTGATCCATTCTTCATAGACCGGCTCGGGATCCAGTGCCAGGATTCGCTGGACAAATCGGTCGCAGCCTGTGCCGCCTGTGACCACATCGCGCTGGCCGTCGATGCCGCCATCCACATAGTCGTTGCCGTAGCCGCCGAGCAGCCTGTCCACGCCGTAGTTGCCCCAGAGATCATCGTTGCCATAGCCGCCATCGAGGTAGTCGTCGCCCATCCCGCCGTCGAGCGTGTCGTTGTCGGCGTCGCCCTTCATGTAGTCGTTGCCGTCGCCGCCGACCAGCTCGTCGTGGCCGTACCCGCCGTACAGGCTGTCGACCTCACTGCCGCCGTCGAGGTAGTCGTTGCCTGAGTAGCCGGTCAACTTGTCGATGCCCTGGCTGCCGTACAGATTGTCGTCGCCGGCGCCGCCGTCGATGGTGTCGTTGCCGTCCAAGCCGATCAGTAGATCGTTGCCTGCGCCGCCCTTGATGCTGTCGTTGCCGGTGTGGCCATTGACGCCGTCGTCCCCCGCACCGCCGGTGATGGTGTCGTTGCCGTCGCCGCCGTTGATAGCGGCGCTGGTGGCGACGGCCGTGCTGATCGTGACCCGGTCATTGCCGCCGGCCGCCGAGACATCGATCCTCGTCAGCGCGGTGCTGAACGGATTGAGCGAGAGCAGGCCGGGACTGCTGGTGCTGATCGTGCTGGGCCTGTAGACAAACGCCGAGGCCCCGGTGACGGCGAGTGTATTCGCGGTCAGCCCCGTCTTCACCGAGATGCTGTTCGCCAGGGCGTTTCCCATGACCGTCAGCGTGCCGGGCTGGAGCACCGCGTACCAGGGGTTCGGCGACGGGCCCAGCACATCGGGATGTGACAGATATTGGTGCTGGTTCTGCTCGGCGACGTTCCACTCCGGATGCCGCGTGCTCATCTTGTTCGCGTACTCGAAAACGTCCGTCGTGTAGGTCAGGTCCTGGAAGTTCATGTAATGACTGTAGTCGGGATACACATAGGTCATGATGTTGTGCCGCACAGCGTCGGGGTTTTCGGTGATCTTGAACTGGTGGCCCAGCCCGAAAGCGTGTCCCATTTCCTGCGCGGCCACCACCGCCATCTTGCTCACGAACCGGTCGGCCGTGTCCGTCGGGCTGTACATGGTCTGGCCCCACGCAAAGACGACCTCCTCGTTCTCGTTGCCGATGTCGCTCCACGGGGCGATGCCGCCGCCGCCGAATCCCATGTCCCCCGTGATGAATACGATCACGTCACCGACCACTGCGTCCGTCAGCCGGAACTTGTTGACGGTCCAGTCGGCGGTGACGATGTTCAAGTCGTACGGTGCGAACATGGTCTTGACCGTCTGGGCGATTCGACTGATCGCCAGGCTGGCGTCGCTGGCGTCGACCACCGAATTGGCGTTCATGTCCAGGTTGGGCCGCGATGAGTTGAAGAGATCCTTGAAACTGGCGAAGGACATGGCCGGCTTGTCGCACCAGCCGCCGGTGCACATCTCCGCCGCCGTCAGCGACGCGCCGTCGAAATCGAGCACCGCCGTCCGGCTCAGCAGCATGCGTTGCTCCAGGATGTCCATCTGGAGCCTACGCGGCTGGGATCCACGATGCGACGGCCTGCGATCCGAACGGTGGCGTCGAGTTGACTTCTGAAACGATTGCGAGACCTTGATGAGGAACTGAAACATTGGAGACCCCTTTGCTGGCTGGCTGCGTGTGGCAGGTTCTCTCGCTTGCACTTGGCCCGGCCCATCGCCGTGCCTCTCTACCCTCTCAAGGACCGCCGCTGGCGGTTGTGACTGGGATTCTCACTTTTTCCTGGCAGGTCGCTTTTCGCCTTCTGCCACGGTAGATTGGACCGCGTGGACCAGGACCAACTGAACGCACGGCTGAGCCGGATTTCGACGGTCTGGACTCAGGTGGGTCGAGCACACGACGACGCCCCCGACGCCCGGCTGCAGGCCCAGACCGACCTCTTACGACGCTACCAAGAAGCCATCTACCGCTACTTGCTCGCGGCGACGCGAAGCCCAGACCTGGCCGATGAACTGTTCCAGGAGTTCGCCCTGGACTTTGTGCGCGGCGGCCTGCGCCATGCCGACCCGCAGCGGGGCCGCTTCCGAGACTACCTACGCATGACGCTCAGCCACCTGGTCAGCCGCCACCGCAGCCGCCAGCGCCGGCCGGCAATCGAGTTGAGCGAGGCTCAAGAAGTCGAGTCACCCGCTGAAGAGGTCGACCTCGATCGGGAGTTCATCGAGAACTGGCGTCGCGAGTTGTTGGGTCATGCCTGGACTGGCCTCGATGCGTGGCAGCGGCAGTCGGGCCAGCCGTACTACGCCGTGCTGCAGTTTCGCTCCGAGCACCCGGACGCCAGCATCGCCGAGATGGCCGCGCAGCTCACCTCGCAACTCCGACCGGACCGGCCGTTCACCGAGACCGGCATTCGCAAGACGCTGCAACGCGCCCGCGAAAAATTCGAGGAGATCCTGCTCGACGAATTGGCACGGTCGTTGGAAGACCCAACCCCGGAAAACCTGGAACAGGAACTCATCGACCTGCGTCTCTTGGCGTACTGCCGACGCGCGCTCGATCGACGGACAAGACCTGCCGACCCGTAACGAGGTCAGCTCACCATCTGAACACAAGCCAGAGCTACGTCCAGATAGCTGAGCATTCCCGCAGGCTTGCCCTCGGCGTCGACTACCGGCGCGTGCTTGAGTCGCTTGCGGCGCAGCACACTGATCGCATCGCGAACGTTCTGGTCTGGTCTCAGCGTTGTGATCTGGCGAGACGCCACGTCGGCGATCGGACCGGTTAGGTTGCGGCCCTCGGCGACGACTCGATACAGATCGGTGCGCGTGATCATGGCGATCAACCGGCCGTCGCCATCGACGAGCGGCAGATTGCCGCGCCGGTGAGCGGCCACGGCGCGGAACGCGTCGGCCAACGTGGCGGAGATCGGCAAGGTCTCGACCGGCGTGGCCATAATCTGAGACACCGTGGCCGTGAGCAGTTCCTCGGGCCACGGCGCGTTGGCCAATTCCTCGTCCGGTCGGAACCGAAACGACGTCTCGTGCAGCGCCTGGCGCAGCACCGCGCAACTCGCCACCAACGAGCCGAAGTCCTTCGGGCCGACGACCAAGAGGCGGGCCGGCGTCTTGGCCACGGCCGTGGTGGTGCGCACGCGGTCGCGGATCAGCGACCCTTCGCCAAAGTGCGAGCCGGCGGGAAGCTGCTCAGAGAACACGACGCGCCCGAGACTATCGCGGCGCGTCAACTCGATCACGCCGTCCTCAATCACGTAGAACGTCTCGCTGCGGTCGCCCTGCCGAAACAGCACGTCGCCGGCATCCACATAGATCTGGTCGACGCCCTGCGTTTTCTCCAAGTCGAGGTAGTTGAGGTCGCGCGGGAAGAACAGGTCCAGCGTCCAGTCCATCACGACGCGCAGCTTGCGCTCGAGGCCCGGCAGCTTCATCAGGTGAATCGTCCGCGTGATCCACCACGCCAGAAAACCGCTCAAACGCACGCCGAACATGGAACAGACGCCGTTGCGGTGACCGAGCGAGGCGATCTGGCCGGCCGCCCGATACTGAAACGGCCGAGGCGGTCGGCCGTCGATCACGGCGGCGATGTTCCGCGCCGTCCGCTGTCCGACTCGGCCGGCAAACTGCGCCGTCGGCGGACATGTGCCGCCGAAGCCGTCCGGGTTCGACGCGCAGTCGCCAATCGCCCACACGTGCGTCTGTCCCTTGGCCCGCAGAAGCTCGTCGGTCTGTACTCGCCCGCGATCCTGCTCCAGCGGCAGCTTGCGCAGCACGGGGTGCGGGGCGTTGCCGATCGTGCAAATCACGTTGCGGGTCTCGATGCGCCGATCGTCGTCGAGTCGCACCGCCTCGGCACTGACCGACTTGACGCGCGCGCCGAGCACAATGGTCATGCCGCGTCGCTCGAGTAGTCGCTGGGCGAAGCGCCCGAGGCGTTCCTCCAACTCAGGCAGCAACCGATCGCGACTGTGGATCAGCGTGACGCGCGATTCGCCCGCCGGCAACGTCGGGTAGAACCTTCGAGCCGCGTGCAACAAGTCGTGAATCTGAGCCGCCGTCTCGACGCCGCTGTAGCCGCCGCCCACGACGGCGAAATGGACCAGAGCGCGTCGCCGCGCCGCGTCCTGCTCCACCACCGCCTCTTCCAATCGCCGGATGATGTGCCCGCGCAGGCCCAGTGCGTCGGCCAGGTTCTTCATGAACAGCGCGTTCTCCATCATGCCGGGCACGGCCTGCATGTCGGTTCCGCAGCCAAGCGACAGCACGAGGTGTTCCGCCTCAACGGGTTCGATCTGACGACCGCCGGTGCAGACAAACTCGACGCGCCGCCGGGCCACGTCGACCGCCGCCACTTCGGCACGCTCCACCTGGCAGCGCCGCACCAGCAACCGGATCGGGTTAATCACGTGCCACGGTTCCAGACTTGCCCCGACGACCTCGGGCAACAGCGGCTGGAACACGAAGTAGTTCTCTTGGCTCACGAGCAGCACTCGCTCGGACGCCTTCGCGCCCCAGAGCCGTTCGAGTTCCTTTGCGCAGGCCAAGCCGGCGAACCCGCCGCCCAGAATCACGACGTCCCAATGCCTCGGCATGGCGATATGTTAGCAACTGGTCCGCTGGCCGTCGTGCGCTCTCGCGACTCGCTCGCACACACGCGGGATTGGGGCAAGCAGGCGGGTACGTGTTTCCGGCTCGACGCCGGCAACCCATCGAAGCGGAGAGGGCGGGATTCGAACCCGCGGTAGAGTTTCCCCTACACAGCATTTCCAGTGCTGCACCTTCGGCCGCTCGGTCACCTCTCCGATTTCGTTGGAAGTCTATCACAGCTTTCCCGGCTGCGTCGATTGATGTTGGACCTCGTCGATCGGCAGGACGGCCGTCGCACTTGCTGTTGCACGTTGGCGACGCGGTTCGGATTGACGTCGCTGGACGACGCGTTCGTTTTGCAGTACGTTGCCGCCGTCGTTGAGCACTCCAAAGGAAGCAAGGAGCCGCATTCATGCTGGAGCTTGGCCGACAACAGATCCTCGAACGGCTGCGCGGACAGGTCGCGATGGGCAAGCCGATCATCGGCGGCGGGGCCGGCACCGGACTGAGCGCGAAGTGCGCCGAGGCGGGCGGCATTGACCTCATCATTATCTACAACTCCGGCCGCTTTCGGATGGCTGGCCGCGGTTCGCTCGCGGGCATGTTGCCCTACGGCGACGCCAACGCGATCGTGATGGACATGGCCCGCGAGGTCCTGCCCATTGTCGATCGTACTCCGGTGCTCGCGGGCGTCTGCGGAACCGATCCATTCCGCGTCATGAAGCTGTTTCTGCGCGACGTGAAGGCGGCCGGATTCGCGGGCGTCCAGAACTTTCCTACTGTCGGACTGATCGACGGCGTGTTCCGCGCGAACCTCGAAGAGACCGGCATGGGCTACGGCCTGGAAGTGGACATGATCCGCCTGGCGGCAGACATGGACATGCTCACCTGCCCGTACGTTTTCTGTGAAGACGACGCCCGCGCGATGGCGCGGGCCGGCGCCGACATCCTGATCCCGCACATGGGGCTGACGACCAAGGGCATGATCGGCGCCCGCACCGCGCTGACGCTCGAAGAGTCGGCCCGGCGCGTGCAGGCGATGCACAACGCAGCGAAGGCCGAACGGCCGGACGTACTCGTGTTGTGCCACGGCGGACCGATTGCCGAACCGAGTGACGTGGAGTACATACTGGGCCATACCCGCGGCATTGCGGGCTTCTTCGGGGCCAGTTCCATGGAGCGACTGCCCACCGAGCCGGCAATCACCGAGCGAGTTCGGGCGTTCAAGGCAGCCGCGCTGGCAAGGTAGAACCAAGTCGGGCCGTTGAGAAAACCCCTCGCCGCGTTAGAATAGACACCGACCACTCTGACCTGTTCAACGTCTGCACCCGACCGGCATCAACCTCGGCGGCGACGGATTCTGTCCGCTGCGGCTGGCCATCACGATTACCGGTGCCGGGCGCAGTTCGAGTTAAGCGTGGAACGACGCCATGGACATTGGTCGCAAACACCATTCGGTCCACTCATGGGTTCACCGGTTGTCGGATCGAGTGTTCGCGCTGTGTTCGCCAAGCCTCGGACGGCCGAGAGCGCGGAAGCCGCCTGCCCGCCGACCGCTACGACCGGAAGAGTTGGAAGCTCGAACGCTGTTGTCGACGACGTCGATCGTGGGCGGCACGTTGAACATCATTGGCGACGACGCGAACGATTTCATCGTGGTCCGACTCAAGGCTGGCGAAACGGGCGACCCGCGGACGCTGCAGGTGGACGACGGCAACGACGGCGTCGCGGAGCATGAGTTCGCGGTGAGCTTTGCCGCTCTCAGCCAGAACGCGTTCGCCCGGATCCGGGTCGATGGCGGACTCGGTGGCGACAGACTTCTGATCGGCGAAGCCAACGGCGATTTCACGACCGTTCTACCAGTCACACTTGTCGGCGGAGCTGGAACGGACGTCCTGATGGGTGGACTGGGCGACGAGGTCTTGCTCGGCGGCTTGGGAGACGACTTCCTGTTCGGCGGCGCCTACGGCAATGACGAACTAGTCGGCGACGACGGCAACGATATCCTTCTCGGCGACGTAGGCCGTGACGTACTGATCGGTGGGAAAGGCAATGATCGCCTTGATCCTGGCGACGACGACGACGTCGTAGTGCCCGGGCCGGATGTGGACGCCGACACGGTGCAGTGCAGCCTCGGTCGCGATGTACTCGTCCTTGGCGCTGGACAGGACATCCTTGTCAACAGCTCAAACCAGCAAGTCAGTAGTTGTTCTGGAGCGCGGTCGCTGTCGCCCACGGTGGTCAAGGTAGGCACGGAAGGCCCCGACTCGATCTCAGGCGGCAGTTCATCAGAACTGATCCTCGGCCTGGACGGCAATGACACGGTGTTGGGCAACAGCGGCAACGACACGGTTCTCGGCGGCGGCGGCGACGACTGCCTGGTGGGCGGCAGCGGCAATGACAGCCTGATCGGCGGGCCGGGCGTCGACAGCTTCGTCTTCAAGGGTAGCTGGGGCGCGGACACCGTTTCAGGCGATTTCCAGGTCGGCCCCGAACTAGACATCCTGAACTTCTCCGCTGTCTCGTCCACACTCGAATCGTCCCTCAGCCTCACCTCGGGCAAGCTTACCATCACGGACGCATCCGGCAACCGCGTCATCGTCCTGGTGGGGTACCTGTTCACGGGCTTCAACGACACCAGCGCCGATGACATCTACAAGCCGTGCACCGGAGCAGAGGCCGTATCGAAGACAGCGATCAACATGCTGGGCGGCAACGACCGTGTGGACTGCGACCCCGTGGTGCATCCGGCGGTCGGGTTCGTGATTCTGGGCGGCGAAGGCAATGACACGTTGCTTGGCGCCGGCGGCGGAGACTTCATCGATGGCGGGCCTGGCGACGACTGGATCGACGGCCGCGGCGGCAACGACACGCTGATCGGCGGCGGCGGCAACGACACAATCGCGGGCGGATTGGGAACAGACCAAATCCAACAGGTCGCGACGGGCGTTCAGACGTTGAGCGACACATTGCTTACCGGCAATGGAACTGCGAGCCTGTCGGGAATCGAGCTTGCGGTGCTAACCGGAGGCTCCGCGGGCGACCAGATCGACGCATCCGGATTCTGCGCACCCGACGCGGCTGGAGTCTGCAAGGCGCGTGTGACCTTGAACGGCGGCGACGGCGACGACACACTCACCGGCAGCGCCGGCAGCGACTCACTTACCGGCGGCCTCGGCGCGGCCGATCGCGTAGTTCAGACCGCGAACGTCAATCAAACGCTGACCAACACATTGGTGACCGGACGCGGCAGCGACACGTTGTCGGGAATCGAGCAGGCCAGTCTGATGGGCGAATCGGCCGCGAACAAGATCGTAGCGTCGGCGTTCTCAGCCGGGCCGCTGACCCTGGACGGCGGCGGCGGCAACGACTCGCTCGTGGGCGGCACGAAAAACGACAGCCTTGTGGGCGGCGACGGCAACGATACGCTCTCCGGCGGCGGTGGCAACGACACTCTCGCAGGCGGCAACCACAACGACAACCTGGTGGGTGGGCCGACCTCGGGATCTGGAAACGACTCGCTCGACGGCGGCGCGGGCATTGACACATTGTTCGGCTACGACGGCAACGACACGCTCTCCGGCGGCGCTGACAACGACAGCATGTCGGGCGGGGTCGGGCTTGATAGCCTCGATGGCGGACTGGGCTACGACAAGCTCGATGGCGCGGCGGGCAGCGACACGCTCATGGGCGGCGACGGCAACGACACATTGCTCGGCGGCACCGAAGCCGACAGCCTGTCGGGCGGCCCCGGGGCCGACAGCCTCGACGGCGGCACGCACAACGACACGCTCGATGGCGGCGACGACGACGACAAGCTGGTGGGTGGCCCGAGTTCGAGTTCGGGAAACGACTCGCTCGATGGCGGCGCGGGCAGCGACATGCTGACTGGCTCCGACGGCAACGATACGCTGCTGGGCGGCGTCGGCAATGACAGCCTGTCCGGCGGCGTCGGACTTGATAGCCTCGATGGCGGCACAGGCGATGACAAGCTGGACGGCGGCGCAGGCAACGACACGCTGAACGGTTCGGACGGCAACGACACGTTGTTGGGCGGTTCAGAACCAGACAGGTTGCTGGGCGGCCTCGGCAACGACAGCCTCGATGGCGGCGCCCACAACGATACGCTGTTCGGCGGCGGCGACGGAGACACGCTGGTGGGCGGCGCCGGCGCCGACTCGCTGTTCGGCGATGCCGGCTCCGACATTCTTGCCCACGGCGCCGCGCTGAACACAACAAGTGACGCCGCCAAGGACACGCTGGCCGGCGGCACCGAAACCGACACGCTGTTCGGCGACGCGCTGGACTCACTGTGTGAAGCCTGTCTCTAAGTACCGCTCCACTTTAAGGGGTTTGAATTCGTTTAACCCGCAGCCGCAGGCGAGGCACAACCAACGCCAGCCACGCCTCGCCTGCGGCTGCGGGTTAAACGACCGAAGCCGATTTCAGACCCTATTCAGTGTGGAGCGGTACGAAGCCCGGACCATGGCGCTGTCGGGTGTTGGTCCAGTGGCGGAACAGTCGCGGATGGAGTAGTCTGGCCGCCGTGTCGTCTGTTTCGCACATGAGGACTCGGCATGTTCCGTGTTGTCGGTCCGCCATGCAGGACCTGCGATCACCTGAGCCGCCGGGTCTTCATTACGGTGGGCGGGTTGGGGTTGCTCGGTGCACCGACCCTGGCGCGGTCGGTCGGCGCGGCGCACGCCAAGGGCGCCATGCCGGCGAGCAGCTTCGGCCGAGCGCGACGTTGCATCCTGCTTTTTCTTACCGGCGGACCGCCGCAACACGACACGTGGGACCCGAAGCCCGACGCGCCGACCGAGATTCGCGGGGAGCTGCGACCCATCGCCACGAGCGTGGCTGGCATTCAGATCAGCGAGCTGTTTCCGCGGCTCGCGCGACGGGCCGACAAGTATTGCATTGTCCGATCCGTCACGCATGGCGACACGGTTCACACGTCGGCCGGCTACACGATGCTTACCGGCGTCGTTCACCCCAAGGCGAACAGCCCGACCGCCGCGCTCGTCCGACCGACGCCGGATGACCACCCGCACTTGGGTGCGATCGTGGCCAAGTTCCGCGGCGCGCGGACCGGGTTGCCGACGGCCGTGTCGCTGCCCGAGTACATTCGCGACGCGGCCGTAAACGACTTCCCCGGCCAGGACGGCGGCTTTCTGGGCAGGTCGCTCGCGCCGCTGCTCGTCGAGGCCGACGACCAGCGGACCGGGTTCCGGCCGCCCGAAATCGTGCTGCCCGACGACGTGACCGCCAGCCGGCTCGAACAACGGCGGTTCTTGATCCACCACCTCGACCGCGCGCTCCAGTCGCACCGCTCGCGCGATCTCTTGACGGGCATGGATCAATGGTACGCGCAGGCGTTCGACCTGCTCCAGTCGCCGGCCGTTCGCGCGGCGTTTGAATTGGATCGCGAGCCGCAGCGCATCCGCGACGCCTACGGGCCTCACCTTTTTGGCCTCGGCTGTTTGCTCGCGCGGCGGCTGGTCGAGGTGGGCGTGACGCTAGTCACGGTCTACTGGCACTACGAGGGGCCGGACGATTCGCCGGTCTGGGACACGCACTGGAACAACTTCCCGCACCTGCGGCGCCGCCTGATGCCGCCGACCGACCAGGCGTTTGCGGCCCTACTCGATGACCTTGCCAGCCGCGGCTTGTTGTCCGACACGCTGGTCGTCTGCATGGGCGAGTTCGGGCGGACGCCGCGCATCAACAAGATGGGCGGCCGCGATCACTGGCCGCACGTGCAGTCGATCGTCTTGGCCGGCGCGGGCGTGCCGGTGGGTCGAGTCTACGGCGCATCCGACCGGACCGGCTCGCATCCGGCCGATCACCCGGTCGCGCCCATGGACCTGACCGCCAGCTTGCTGCACTTGCTCGGCGTCCCGCCGGACTTCAAGGTACCCGACCGCACCGGCCGCGCGATCCCCGCCTGCGCGGGTCGGCCGATCGCCGGGTTGATTGGCTGAC